>Ga0326727_10000291_pt1 | contig 212694 bp, 185 predicted proteins | sample MB2enrmetagenome_FD_207643 | JGI IMG/M metagenome (GOLD analysis project Ga0326727, IMG submission 207643) | Lab enriched peat soil microbial communities from McLean, Ithaca, NY, United States - MB29MY | ecosystem: Environmental > Terrestrial > Soil > Wetlands > Peat | place: USA: New York... | reverse complement strand
GGACCAATGATTCAAGTTCTTTCCGTTGATCAGAATCCATGTCCAAACCGCGTACAGGTCTTGCCATGCCAGCCAGATTGCACCAAAAGCTTACTTCTGTCCACCTATTTAATGAACACTACACTAGGAACCGGCGCTGGTCGATGAGCCGTTTGATGACCCGGATGGAGACATGATTGAGCTGTTTGCTTTCGAAGCCTTTCAGCAATTCCCGTTGGGTTTCAGGCGTGTCTGCTTTAGCAATGTCAATCGCGACCCAAAGCGGAACGCTGCCGTTTAGCGCCGCCTCCAGCAGACGTTCTTCACCAGCCCGTTTGAGAGCGGTCAGGCCCTTGACGGTGTTTTCGCTGACATCCAGCTTGGCTGCCACTGCCTGGATGCTGTAGCCCAGTTCTCACAGCCGCTCAATTTCCCGGATCAGTTCCAGGGGTGAAGGGTGCCGGCGCGCGATGTTTTCCACCAGACTGCGCAGCAGCCCCTCTTCGGGTGAAACCTCGACGGCAATCGCCGGGATTTCCTTGAAACCAAGTGCGACGAACGCCTCGATGCGGCCCTGGCCGCACACCAGATCGTAGCCTGCCTCACCATTCTCGCCGTGGCCTCGCACCCTGACTTGGATCGGCTTTTTGAGGCCGAGGTTCTTGATGCTCTCAAGGATGGTTCCGAACCGCGCTTTATCCCGATGCCTGGGGTTAAAGATGCGGATCTGATCGATGGGTATCATTTTGATTTCTTCATTCATGCGGTCTCCGGCAGTTTGGCCCGGGCGATCAAGCCCAGGAAGAATTCGAGTGAGGGGAACCGGTAGCTGTCCAAATAAACCCCATTCTCCTCGGCAAACGTGGTGGTTTGCCACACCGGATCCAGCCCCGGCAGGAGGTAGTAGTCGCGAACGCCTTCGTTCCGCGCATCCATCCGGGCTGCAAGGATAAGGTCCGGCTTCAGCTCGTTGCGCAAGCGGGCAAACCAGCGAGTGGTGCCGAAGGAGGTTAAATTATGGCGCATGAATAAAACGCGGACCTTTAGCTCGTCGTTGACAAAGAGAATCTTCAGGCGCCTGTCCCACCGGGCAGCCTCTCCCTGGTTCCGAATCCGTTCGATTAAAAACGAAACGAAGACGTCGCATTTCGCGAACAGTCGGTTTCTGATTTTGGTAAAGCTGTAGTCCAAGCGCGGCTTGTAACCGAGCGCCTGGTAGGCGGCAACCAGGCTTCCGAACCGCTGCGCCACATAGTTGGCTGTCGGCAGGTTTTTGGCCTGGTCAATCAGAGTGCTTGTCAAACGTCCCTGTTGATTCAGCAGAGCCCGCAAATTGGTCAGCAATTCTTCATCGCTGAATTTACGGTTGCTCCAGCGCATGATGGTTTGGGCTGCAAGAAAGCGCTCTGGCTCGACAATGGCTCGAAACGCTCCGTCGGCGCGTATCCACTCTTCAGGTGGATTGGTTACAAGCTTGCTCTTCAGCTTGCAGGACCGTCGGTCATAGATATTATTCCCGATATACTTTTCAGCGGTCAGCACATAATGAACTTTGTTCTGGGTCCATGGACGTCCATTCTCGGTGGGGACGCCCTTTGCGTTAAGCACCCTAGCGATCTCCGTTTCTCCTTTTCCCTCGTCGATGAACATCTGATAAATCCAGAGGACGACCTTGATTTCCTCTTCGGGGCCGGGAACGATTATAACGCGGTCGGTTTGGATGTTCTTCTGCTCGCCGGGCTGCAATACCGTCTTATGCCGACCGCTCTGGTCGATCAACATCCGTCGCACCCCAAAACCTGAACTGCCTCCCAGCTTGTAACCCAATCGGGCTAAACGGCAAGCCCCCTGGAAAACCTTCTTGGATAGCTCCCGGCTATATTCACCAGCCATGGCCCGCTTGAGGCCTTTGAGGATCGCCGAAACCGGGCTGCCGTCGTTTTCAAACGGTTCGGCACAGTAATGAACCTGAACGCCGGCCTGGCGGCAGAGGAATTCATAATGGGCGCTCTCATCGGTGTCTTGAAAGCGGCCCCAGCGGCTAACGTCGTAGACCAGAACACAGCAAAAACCGCCGCTACCGCTTTGCACGTCCCGGAGCATTTGCGCGAGCGATTCCCGCCCCTGAATGCTGAGCCCGCTTTTGCCTTCGTCGGAATAGACCCGGATGATCTCCAGTCCCCGCCGCCGGGCGTATTCCTGGATGGCTTCCAGCTGGTTAGACGTGGAATATTGCTGATGCTCCGTCGACATCCGCACGTAGGCAGCGGCGAGATTCGATGGAACATCTGTTTTACCTCTGGCCATTCAGCGTCAAAGGGTAAGAGGTAGTGCTGTATCCAAGCCCTGCCGGCCATCGCGACCGGCCATACCGCTACGCCTTTGGGCCGGCCGCTCCAGAGGCCTCAACACCCGGCGCTTTCTGATTACAGAGTATTTCACGCCCCTTCGCTACAATACGCCGATAGGTCCGCGCAATGTGCTCCGGTAACGTACTCCCGGTGATCTCCGCGATAATGCCTACAATCACGGAGTCATCTCGCCAACTCACCTCCCGTAACGGTGGCCTCTCCAAGGAGCCTTTCCCTCGTTTTCGCCCCATTTTCTTAGGGCTTATCTCCTCTTGTAACGTACTCTCGGCTGCTCGCCGGGTACGTTTCCAGTAACCCGGGTTTCTCTTCCGCCACTCCCGCACCCTGTACTTCGACTTTTGATTGTCCCGCCAGTAATGCTCGTTTCCCGGCCTCGCCAGCCACTCCCTTCTGTTCTTCTTCATCCGTGCCTCTTGGCACTCGGCTTTGCCGCAGAACTTCTGCCGTTGCTTGGTCCGCGGGTCCGGGAAGAACAACCGCATGCAACCCGCACACCGGCGGCGCTCGCGATTCGGATTCATAAGGGCCGCTCGCTGCACCACCGTCCCGTTCCCAGCACGACTTCGCGCCAAACCTGCCATTTCATTCCCTCCCACCATATCACCAGCCCACTTTTTGTCTTGCTCAAAACTAAAGCCGTCAGGCTATGGCAAAGCCGCTTATTTCTTGGTTGCGTTTAGGACGTGGCTTCCATTCATACAGTCCGTAAAGGCATCGGTTCTAACATCCGTCACTTCCGCCGGAAAGCTGGCCTTAGCCAGGAGTCCTTGGCTGAAAGAGCAGATCTCCATCCCGTGTACATCAGCCAGGTAGAGCGGGGCACCAAGGCTGTTTCCGTCGAGGCCCTCTGGAAACTCTCCAAGGCCCTTCGCATTTCGCTCGCCACCCTGCTCCGCGGGCTCTGAATCCCGGCGATAAGGTTTATGTTGCCGTCACGATTGGGAATAGCTGACAAGCATTTCATGGCCAGCCTGATAACCTGTGTATACCAAATTATCGTATGCGCCGGGATCGTGCCTGATCTGTTTGATATGCGGTAGGCATAGCGAACTCACGTTGTCGCCAGAGCCACGTCTCAAATGGCCTTCGTTCTCTTTCGAAACTGGCCCCTTTGGCGTTGAATCCCATCATCCCGCGAACCAACGATTCTTTCCGGGCTCTCACGCCATTGACATCGAGGAAAGACCCCCTCCGCAGCTCGGTAATCGCTGCTCCTGAGGATCGCTCGGTTGAACTGCAACCTTGGGCTCCCTCCCCTGATTCGCGGAGCTTTTTCATAGGGAGAATGTCATCAAGAGAACGAGCAGTTTTGCTACGGTTTTTGCTACGTAGCTAGACGTTGCTGTGGGGTTGTAAACGCGTGATTTGCTAAGAATCCTGCATTTTCTATTGGGTTTTTGCCACTACGGATCAGAAGGTTTCAGGTTCACCTCCTGATGGGTGCGCCACTTTTCTTAGGGAAATCACATGTTTGCTCCCCGTAGATTCCTCTGACCCGCCCGTGTAGTATCAAACATAGTAACACGCCGGTTTTTCGCCAAGCCTCGTTCGACAGGTTTACAAGCTGGGCATGGTCGGGGGTGCGGATTTCGATCTCGCCTCGGCGCTCGTGCCGCGTCGTGGGAGCAAACGCTCGTTGCCCGCGCTCCGCCCAAAGCGTGTGGGCGCTTTTGTTAGGCTTCGAAAAAAAGGTTGAATAGAGGATGCAGGTTCAGGTGCGCTAGCCACGAGAGAATCCTCATTTTCTTCGGGAATCAGCGGAAACGGGATTTTCTGTGTTGTGCTAGTTTCTGTGCTAGTTTCGCCTCCTTTTCGAGGGCCTTTGTGGACATTCAGGTTTTTGCTGGAATCACGACTATCGCCAATAAAATCAATGGTTTTGACGATGTTGCTTGTATTGTCGAGTAAAGCCACGAATCGAACAATGGGGAATTCGTCATTCCTTCGTCATTGGTCATTGGTCATTTGGCCTTCTCTTGCTTCTGTTCTCGCAGGGCCGCCAAGGCGGCCAGAGCAGCTTCGCTTTCGGCCGCCTTCTTGCTTTTGCCTCGTCCGCGCGCGAGTTCCACGCCGTTGTGCTGGACCGTGCACTCGAAGAGCCGGTCATGGTCCGGCCCGGAGGCGGAGACGACGTAGTATTGGGGCGCAGAGAAGGAATCGGATTGGAGCAGCTCCTGCAACTCGCCCTTGGGGTTTTCGAGGATGGGGATGACCGAAAGCCCGCCGAAGGCCGCCTGGAACTGGCGCAGAATGAAGTCGCGCGCCGACTCGAATCCGCCGTCAAGCAGGAGCGCGCCCAAGAGCGCTTCGTAGGTGTCGGCGAGCGCGGAGGGGCGTTCCCGTCCGCCGTGCAGTTCCTCGCCCCGGCTCACGATCAGGTGCTGGCCCAGGCCCAACTGCCGGGCACGCTCGGCCAGGGTGCGGCGGTTGACGAGCTTGGCGCGGGCCTTGGTCAGCGGGCCTTCGCCGAAGGCGGGGAATTTTTCATAGAGTTCCCGCGTCAGCATGAGCTGCAGGACGGCGTCGCCCAGGAATTCGAGGCGCTGGTTGGTCTGGACGGGCGCGCCTTGCTCGTGCGCGACCGAGGGATGGGTCAGGGCAAGCTGGAGCAATGCAGGATCGCGGAAGACGTAGCCCAGCCGGGCTTGCAGTTCATCGTATGATGCAGTGTCGGACATGGAATCGGACTTCAGGCGGCCGAATGGAAAGCGGCACGGCCAGGCTCAGCCGCAGGGGAAAGGGCCAATGGCAAATAGCAAAGGGCAAATTCAAAGTAGCGTGCCGGCGCTCCGATCGGTTGACGTGGTATGCGGGACATGGAAAACGGGGGCTAGGATGTTTGCGCCTCTGTGGGTGCGCTCTGAGCGGGTTCTGCTGCTGGCGCTTCGGCATTGGCGATGGCAGCAGGTTCGGGCGCAGGCGGCGGCGCTTCCGGCGGCGGGTTCAACCCGTGTTCGAGCAAGGCGCCGACATCACGCTGGACTTGCTCCAGTTGATCGAGCTTCAAGTCGGGGTCAATGATGGTGAAGACGTCGCCGGTCTGAGGGTGTTCGTAGATGAATACGCGCTTCCCTTCGCGCGTGATCTGCTCTTTGACTTTGAGCAGGCGCTTGCGCTCGAGCATGACGGCCAGGATGTATCCGGCGGGAATGTAACGCGGGTCGTTCAGTTCGATCAGCTTGCGCAGCAGCGATTCGGCGTTCTCCTTCTTGATGGCCTCAGTTGGGGGTGGAGGAGATTGGAAGACGCCTTGCCAATAGGAGATGAAGCCTTTGCGGTCGCGCGCGCCCTCGCTGTATTGCTTCTGCCAACAGGCCTGACAGATGTCGGAGCGCTGGAAATCGGCCTTCTCGTCGAAGAGCAGCGTGTGGTAGGGCTGCTGATCGGCGAAGTGCGTGCCACATGCGGCGCAGGCGTGGGCGCGGGATTGAATATTCCACTCGGTCATCGTCCGGCTAGATACGAGGCTATGCTACGCATTGGTGGATATGCGTCAATCCGGCAGAATTTCCCTTCCTCGTGTCCCGCCCGAATCCTACCGAATCCCACCGTTGACACTGGCGGGGATTCTCCGCATTCTCGAAGCACCGATCAACATGAGCAAAGCACAGTTCTTAGCGTTGAATGTAGTCGGAGGCGTTTGCGGCCTGCTTATCGCCTGCGATTTGGTTCTGGGGATGCTTAACGGGCGCCTCAATGCCGAGGTGGGGCAGACGCAGGGCCAGTTCAATCAGGCGCAGCAGATCCAAGGCACCGCGCAAAACTTGATCATGCGCATCGCCCAGGCGGGCCAGGTTGAACCGGCTTTGCGAGAGCTGCTGGTGAGGCACGATTTCAAGATCAACCAGGGCACTAATGCCCCAGCCGCGCCAATCCCATGAATACAGACAAAGGCAAACCAATGAAGGAGCTGGCGCAGTCCAACCCGTTCTGGATCTGCTTTATCGTGTTTCTGCTTCTGGCTGGCGACTACGGGTTCCGCATGTACAACCTGCTGCAGCAGCGGACCCAACTCGACCAGGCTAGAATCATGCAGGCGCGAAATGCCGGGGCACTGGACCAGGCGCGGCAACTGGAAGCCCGGCTCGAGGGGCTGTCGCTGGATCTGTTGCAGGTTGCCAAAACTAACGCCGCCGCCAAGAGGATCGTTCAGGACTTTAACATTCAGTGGAATCCGGGTCCGGCAGCGCCCAGCCCCGCGCAGGCGCAGCCCCCAGTCCCAGCCAGCCAAAAGAAATGAGGCGCTTTGAGCCAACCTGCCTGTTGGTCGCCGCTTTCTTTCGGAGCGGGTGGGTCGCCCTGGCGCTGATCTGTTGTTGCCTGTGGTCTTTTGGCGCCGAGCCCGAGACGCCGGGGTTGTCCGGTGGCCGTGGGGGGGATGAAACCAACGCGCAGGAAGTTTTGCGTTCATGGTTGCAAGTGCAGGAGCAGCTTCACGCCACACAACTCGCCATCGAGCGCAACCGCCAGGAGACCGACGCCGCCGCTGCACGAAGCGCGGAGGCTCTCGCCACCCGGTTGCAAGGAATCGAACAAGCCCTTGCCGCGCAGCGGGCGCAGGAATTGCAAGCGATGCAAAGCTCCAACCGGGTAATGCTGATTGTCGCCGGGTCGTTTGCGGCGCTCGGATTGCTGACCATGCTGGTTACCGCGTATTTTCAATGGCGGACGGTCAGCCGATTGGCGGAGCTTTCCGCATCGCTGCCGATTGGCCATGCGCTTGGGGCGGGGCCCGCCATGGCTGCGCTGGGTGCGGGTGACGGGCATCATCTTGCGCTTGGGCCGGCGCAGGAATCCAATCATCGGCTGCTGGACGCGTTCGACAAGCTGGAGAAGCGCATCCTTGAGTTGGAACATACGTCTCGCCTGCCATTGAAGGAAGGCACACTGCCCGAGACCCACGGGGCAGGAGAGGAAACAGCTGGCGTTGGGGGCACATCAGACGCCGCGCGCATCACGATGTTGATCGGCAAAGGCCAATCGCTGCTGAGCCTCGACAAAGCCGAGGAGGCGCTATCTTGTTTCGACGAGGTGCTGGCTCTGGATGCGAAGCACCCGGAAGGCCTGGTGAAAAAGGGGGCGGCCCTTGAACGTTTGCGGAAGCTCGACGAAGCGATCGCCTGCTACGACCGCGCGATTGCGGCGGATGCTTCCCTGACAGTGGCGCACTTATATAAGGCGGGACTCCTCAATCGAATGGAGCGCTTCAACGAAGCGTTAGAGTGCTACGAAAAGGCCCTGCGCACGCAGGAAACGCGGCGCGGTTGAGGGGGCGGGGCGCGGGGGGACTTTGTCCGCATTGGCGGCGAGCAGTTGTGGAGGGGGAGAGGGACGTCCGCGATCCTATTGCCAGAGGAAGGAGCGCTGTTCCCCGAGGAGTTGGTCGTTCTCCCAGAGGGTCACGCGCCAGGCTGTAGGTGCCCCGAGCTTCCGGAATTCGTTGGTGCTTAGGGTTATGCCGGTCCAGTGGTTGAACCAACCGCCCGGCTGGACGGTCTTTTCAAGCACAAGCTCTTCGGGCGTCTTGCCGCGGATCAATCCCCGCGCTTCGACGCGCAGCTTAATCGGGCCTGCGGGCGGGCCTTTGGTCTTCCACTCCACGTTGAAGACCATGCTGGAGATTTGGTTCGTGTGCTGCCGCAGATAGGCCTGGTACGCATCGCGCTCGTAAAGGCTGGGGGAAGTCGAGGCTCGTCCTTTGAGGTCAAGGAACTGCGGCAAGACCTTGATGACGCGCCCCGTGGCTGCCGCGGCTGATAACGCGGCGAGGAGCCCAGCCGCCCAGACGAACCGAGTAAATGACCGGCGCATGAGGGACAAATAGCCGTGCCGCCTCACGAACTCAATACTGATTTCGGAGGGCCGCAATCCGCGCGGACCGAACCGGGAGAGGAGGGAGGGAACAGCGCGCAGTGCCCCCAGCTCTGGACAGTCCATGGTGCCGGCGGGCGCGAGCAACGTTATCGCTGTGGCTGCGAGCACTTACGACAGCTTCGCCTCAGGAGCGATGGCAAGGTCGTGGGCTGCCCGCCACAAAACTACATAATCACATTGACATCCAAGGCACGGTAGCTATGTTCTGACCAATAAGTTCACACCTCCATGTTGACTCGTAGCCGCTCAGCGCGGGGCGAGTTGGCATTGGGCGAAAGAACGAGGAGAAAGGCAGCAAAATGAAACCAAGAGAACAGTTCGCATTGGCGCTCCGCATTATCGGGATCATAGGCATCGCCTACATCGTAAGGGCATTTGTCAGGAATCCTTCCCCGCCGATCCTCACACTGGTCGTGCGTGTATTGAGTGTCCTGATCGGAGCGTACTTCATTCGCGGGGCGTCATTGCTGGTGAAGTTTGCGTATCCCGCCTCGTCGCCGGAACCTGCATAGATCACCCGGAGCCAGATTCAGTGACCGAGGCGTCGGCAAAGCAAGCTGGCAAATAATCCTGGGCCTTCCCCTGCGGGCGGCTGCTCCAATACAGCGGCTGGCTGGAAGCCTTTACCTTGATACGCTCGAACTTGCCTGCGTAGTCCTCGTAACGGACGCCCGAGAACCGATTGGCCCTGGCCGTTTTGAGCTTGCAAGCCGGCTCCGGGCAGCCGAAGCTGACGCCTCGCGAAAGTTGCGAAAGACCTGTGGAATCAGCGATCCTAAGAAGTCTTTCGAGTCCGGCTGCGCGCTTAGCTCAGTGGAAGAGCACTTCCTTCACACGGAAGGGGTCGCAGGTTCAAGTCCTGCAGCGCGCACCATCTTTACAGGGGTTTCCTGGGGGCTGGATCCCGTTGGTGCCACTTTGGGGACAAATCCGCAGGTCAGACCCGGGCCGACTTGCCCTTGGCCCAGGCAAATAGGGGCTGATCGTCCGCCCGGTCGGGCATCATTCTGAACCACGCCTCGGCATCCTCGCGGTAACGCGCATGGTTGGCGGCTCGATAGTTCCGGCGGATGATGCCGGGACTGTTTCCGGCCTGGGTCGCGACGGTCTCGATGTTCGTGCCCAGGGCGAGCTTGTAGGTATGCCAGGTTTTGCGGAGAGCATTGCGGCGGCGGCCGGTGATTCCAGCTTTAGCCCGGAGCCGGCAGAAGGCGTTGGAGGTATTGGCCAGGACGCAAATCTTGCCGCGCGGGCGCTTGTAGGGAGCCAGCCAGGCTACGAGGTTGTCGGGCATGTCCACCCAACGGCCGTCTCCAGAGTGGCGGCCAGTCTGCTTTGCAGCCTCGTCGCTGATATCTATCCGCTTGGCGGCCCAATCAATGTCCGACCAGTCCAGGTGCTCGATCTTCTCGTCATTCATCTCGCCATGGCGCACGCCGGCAAAGGCGGTGATGACGATGAGCGGCACGAGCTTGCGTCCGGCTGCATAGCCCTCAGCTCTCGCGAGCAACCGGCGCAGCTCGTCCGGAGTATAGATGCTGATCTTGGCTGGAGAGAGCCTGGCTGATCCTTTTTGGAAGCCGGGATCGTCCACCTGGTTGAGCAAGGCGCAACCGGGGCGGACGTAGCCGCGGTGCTCGGCGAAGTGCAGCAAGCTGGCGACGGCCGCGCGGTGGTTGTGCCGGGTGCGTAGCCCCTTCTTGAGGCCGTCGAGCCAGTCGGTCACATCGCGAGACTGCAGGGCGCTGAACGGCAGATCGAATTTGCCGGCAAAGCGCTCGAGCATCCGGGATAGGTTGCGCCGGTACTTTGGGCAGATGGTGATCTTCTCCAGGAACTCGGTTACGATCTTCGGTATGTGGCGCTCGTCGAGGCCTACAGGATGAGTCTCATGCCAGCATCGGACAAGCTCGGCATCGGTCACGCCGGCGGGGCGGATCTTCTCGAAGTCCACGCGCTCGGTGACCAGAATCACGGGGTCGCGGTGGATTTGAGCAGCCTGATTCTTGCAGGCCTGCCAGCGGGCCTGGTCGTCCGGAGCAAACCGGAGCATGAGTGTCTCATTGTTCGCCAGGCGAGTCGCGACCTGGTCTGCGCGGTCGAGGGCGTCCTTTTTGAGCGCGCGCTTTTCGCGGCGCCGGAGGAATTGGCCGGTGGCCGACTCGAGCTCGCGATAGATGATGGTATGGGACCTGTACTGCTTGTGGCGCTTTTTGTCCCGCCATCGGCTGCGATAGACCTTGACCACCACCGAACCGCGCGCGACCTCAATGAAGCGCTTGCGGGGTCGGATCAGCAGGGGGGGCAATGCCTGAGCCGGGCCCTCCGGCATTTGAAAGCGAGACCGCGGGACGTCTGACGTGAGGAGGTTCATGGCGCTTACGATTCAGTGCTGGTCCTTATTGGGGGAATCTGTTGAGACGCGGTTGGTGAGCATTCGTAGGGCACGCCATAGTCATAGGCTGGGATGCTTGATGAAAATAGTCAGCCCGCGCACAGTCTCTGTGGGGTCGCTCGAGTCTCTTTCCAAAATGATCTCATAGTGATTCGAGCCCGAGACTTCCCACTTGAGTTCGCTGGCGTCTTTTCCTTTAACAGTGAGCGTCCCGGCTGAGCCAACGGCATGGACGATCGCGCTGTTAAGCTTTGTGAGGTCGAGATCGGTGTCGGCCCAAAAGCTCAAGGAGACCAATCTTTCCCGGTCAAACAGCAACTCAATTCTCCCGGTGGCGCCCGCCAGGCTGCATCCTGGCTTGGAGAAGTTCACTGTGTCCGAGTGAACCTTTCCGACCATCTTCCATCCTTCGGTGAAGAGCTTTCTCTCTGCCGGACTGCTGAAGAGGCTTGCCATTTGGGCCGCCATTTTTCCCGCCTCGGCATCGGAATCCGCGCCTTTCGCAAGAGATGTGCTTAGCTCCGCGCGCTTTTCAAACATGAATTCCAGCTTGGCGCGGCTCCAGAGCAACGGAGGCAATGCCGCTATAAGGCTTTGCTCGACGGTGGCGCCGGCAGCCGGTTTCTGCTCCTTCGTTGGCGCGGTGTCATCAGCCCGGGCGGTACCGCAGACAAAAGTTAATAAGGCGAGGATGGCTGCTTTTCTCATGACGTGAATCCTGGCAGGTAGTCTTGGAGGTTGATTATGTTCCGGTTTTCTTCTTTAGGGGGCGATCTTCGGCGGCGGCAACGATGCGGGGGGGGTGCGGGTCCGCGTTCGAGCCGGGCTTGCCCTCCACGCGCTCTTTGTCCCTCCGGATCAGATCAGCGACATATGCGGAGAAGTTGTCGTTGAAGCCTTTGGCTACCATCATTTCTTCAGCCCACTTCCAGACAACACCAGCGAGGCTGACGGTCGTTCTTTTATCCCCACGGGTCTTCATATTGGTCGGCAGGATATTCAATCATATCAGGTGTGCAAGCATTATTTCGGCCATTTCGCAGATTGAGAGGCTGATTTTCTAAAAAAAGGCTGTTGACCTAATGTGACTCAATATGATTACGTGAGCGCATGAGCAGCAAACAGAAAACGCCGCAGCCGGCCGGAGAGCCAGAATTTGTTCGCAAGACGATAACGATCCCAGTGGAGCTTGAGCTTTTTGCCAACGATCGGAGCAATCAACCGGAGCACGCCGGGAACTTCAGCTCATACGTCCGGACGCTCATCCTGCGCGACCGCGCGGAGAAGCAAGCCGCCTAGACGATTTGTCGCGCGCGAGGGTTGGCTGTCGAGGCACCGAGGCCGGCCCTCGCGCTGCGCAAGGCCACAAAACGAACCATGAACAACAACACGACATTGGAGGAGACTCCCTCGCCAACCACAAATGCCAAAGGTCCGGAGTTTTGCGTCGAACGGCAGCTCTGGCGGGTGAAGTGCGGAGAGCAATTCGAGGACGGCGGAGGTCAGCGGTTCGAGAAGATCACCGAGATCATTAACCAGAGCGGCCAGCGAAGGCATGTGGTTCAATGCCTTTGGTCGCCCCTCAAGGGGAAACTTGGGCCGGTGTGCGCGGCGTTTTTCACTGAGGCTGGGACTGTCCTTTACCTGGGCGGCGGGCGCACGGTGCTCGTCAGGCCGATCGGAGATGTGAAGTGCGAGATTACGCTGAGGACCGATTTTGGCCGGGGCCGGGCCTATGGTTTCCGGTGTGATGCGATCGTGGACGGCGTTCCCGTGAACCCGCGATTGCCAAGAGATTTTGATTCCACCGCGAACGAGGAGCGTCCAGAAGACCACAGGGTTTGGTGGGACGTGCCTTTCGTGCAGACGTATGCGGACGCACACCCTAAATTTCTGGAGGCCTGGCCGTCGGGCACACGCTACGATTTGCGCTGCCTCGATGGTGGGGCATGGGATCGCCCGACATGCTGGGGAATGTTCGGATCGTTGGAAGAGGCGGTCGCGCAAGCGCCGCGCGGGCCGGTCAGCCGCACCTGCGCGATCTCCCCGGCCATGAAGTCCGAGAATTTGTCCTGCGGCACTGCCGGCACTGCAAACCCTCCCATGGCCAACGGAGAAGCACCGCCGGTGGAATCGGTAGATGGCAACGACCGGTCGAACGCTAGGCGCTCGCCGGCAATCGTCTCCTCCCCCGTGCTGGCCGCACGGCTGGAGGAGCGGCCCTCGAATCCGGCTCGGGCGCCGGAAGCTGCAGGACGGATTATCCAGGAGGGGGCTCCGTGAGCGCTCAAGCATCCGCCACAAGGGACGCCAAGGGGCAGAAGGACGGGGTTTGGGTTTCGCATGAATGCGGGTTCTGCGGGGCTAAAGGGGGGCAGTATCTACGACATTACGATGTGCTGCGATGCTCTTGCGGGCATTTTTTCTGGGCGTTGCGGCCGTTGAGGAATGGGCCGCTGGTGCTGCGTGTTTGGCCGGGAAGGCAAAGGATCGAGGCGCCGGCATGACCATCTGACTCGATGAACCAGGGCGCCTCAACTCAGACTTTGCCGCGCGAGTTTTACACGCGCGAGCAGGTTGCCGAGATGTTCCGGGTTTCCGTGCGAACGGTGGACGAATGGATCAGCTCGGGAAAGCTTGGCTCGTGGCGTCTGCGGCGCGTGGTGCGCATTCCGAGCACGGCCATTGCTCGCTTTTATGAAGGCTGGCTGCTCCTGGCGCGTAAAGAGAGGGTTCTGCCTGCGGAGGTGCCGCCGGGGCAGGCATTGCTCGTGCGCGGCTTCCTCGAGCCGCTGACGGAGGAGATTGTGAAAAAGGTGCTGCCGGGCGCGATGGCGTCAATGTCCGCGGAAAAGGACGCAGCATGAACGCTCGTCAGGCTGCTTTCCAAAGTCCAGAAGCCGGCCTGCTCCGGGAGATCGGGCTCGTAGGTGCCAGGCTGCTCGGGTTGCTGCGCGAGCGGCGGGAACTGGACAAGCCGGTCCTGGGGCCGGCCTTTTGCGCCTGGTGCCAGCGGTGGTATGACCGGAGGACCAAGCGCTATGTGCCACAGCCGGCCGTGCTGCCGGCGTTGCGCAGTGATTCGATTTGCGGGGGCTGCCGCGCAGAAATGGAGCAGCAGGCGGCGGATTTGCGGGCGGAACTGTTGGATAGAAAGGAACCTAACTATGAGCAGAATCGTTCGGTCGGTTGAGACTGAGACCAGGAAGTGCGGCTGTGGCCGGTCGCCGAGCTTTCGCATTGTGGTGTCCGGCGCTGAGCGGCGGTATGCCGTGTTTTGCGATTGGTGCGGAGCGGAGACCGAGGCGCATGATTCACCCGAGGCCGCGGCGCTGGCGTGGAACCTGGCTGAGATCAAGCTGCTGATATCGTTTGGCGTCCCCGCGGCCACCGAGGCCGGCTCCGGGGTGCAGGTATGATTGCGCCCAACGAGAGTTTTGGTGGACGGCCCAGCGCGGAGATCCCGCTGTCCGAAGAGGAGCGGCAGGCGCTGCTTCTGGCCCTCGCGCGTTTGTCCATAGAGCGGCCAGGGTGGTTGTCATTATTGGAGGGCCTGGCGGCGAAGTTCGGCGGGGCGAAGCTATTGCACAATTTCCGGGTTAGCGCGGGGAGTGGGCACGTGACCGACACAAGCAACTGTTTTGAAGTCGTGCGCGTTGGGGCAAATGAGATCAAGGTCGCGCACTGGGAGCAAGTGGCTGGCAAGAACTGCTTCACCCTGCAGGGCGCGGTGATTCTCGCGGCCTGGCTGGCGGTCCTGGCCGATCCGGAGCTTAAGGAATTTCAGCGGGTGGTATCGGAGATCAAACGATGAACACACAAACACACTTCCCACGGACAGAGGCGGCGGTGGTAGCCGGCGTGCCGTTAACGCACACGAGGCCAAGCGAGCGATGGGCGCGAGCCCGGAACCCCGTGCCGGCGGCGGCGCGGCCCTTGAGCGCGGCGGAGACCAATCTGCTGCGCGTCTGCGAGACCGACATCTATGACCGTCTGGACAGCATAGACAAGCACTGGCGCGAGATTGCCAAGCGCCTGCGCCAGATCCGCGACGACAAGCTTTACCGGGTTGAGTTCCCCACGTTCGAGGATTATGTGCGGTCCCGCTGGCAAAAGACGGCGCATCGAGCGCGGCAGCTCATCTCCGCTGATCAAGTGATGCGCGAGCTGGAAGAAGGTCCCGAGACGCCGCGATCGGGCAAAGACCAGGCCGCGCCGGTCCGCGTGCTGCCGACCCGGGAGAGCCAGGTCCGCGCGCTGGTGCCTTTGCCCAAAGAGGAGCGCAAGCGGGTCTGGGATGAGGCGGTCACTAATGCCAAGGGAGTGCCGACAGCCCGCGAGGTCAAGGAAGTCATCGCGAAGGGCAAACCCAAGCCGAAGCTCCTTCCGTGGCGCGCGCCTGAGCCAGTTGGTATGCCGGGCAACAAGCCGGGCCCAGAGCTGGCGGAGATCGGCGCGGCGATCCGCGAGCGCATCCTGGAGGAGTCGCAGCGGGCCATTGTGGCAGTGCGCGCCTTGCAGGACCTGGTCATGGGTAGCGGCCATCTCCGCCACCATTGCGACTCGGCCGTCAGGGAGATCGAAAAGCTCGAGGGGAAGATCAAACATAGCGACTCCGCTCCCATCAAACAGGAGATCATCTGGGCTATCAGGGATTCGGCTGCCGACCTGGGTGGACTGGAGGAGATGCTGGAAACGTCCGGAGACAGTGGCCTGGCACGGCACGCGGCGAACGCCCTCTTGGCGCTGAAGCCCCTGAACGACGAGTTCAAGCTGGGCAACATGCGCATTGAACGGTTGGCGGAGGAACGGAAACGGGACCGCGCGAATGTCGGGCTGGCGCCGGCTGACCAGGTGAAGACGGCTAGGGTCGTGGGGATAAGCGCCAATCGCCAATCGCAGATGGCCAACCGCAAGATAACAATGAGCCGCCGCAAGCTTTCGGCGGCAGCCAGGGCGCTCCTGTCGGCAAGGCTCAAGGCTCGGTGGGCGAGGCTGAAGGCAAAGAGGCGCTAGACATGGCCGATATTTGGAAAGATCCCGATGTGCGGGCCGCGCTGAAGGAAGGGCGCAGCGCTGAAGATATTGCCGTGCTGGCGTGCCCGAAGTGCGGGAAGTTCGGGTACTACAACCAGGGGTCGCATTTCTACTGTCGAGCGTGCAAGCAAGGCTGGTACTGCTGCTCCGAAGGCGAGGAGCCGCCGGCAGACCGGCAATACTTGGTCCTGGATGGGTTCCTGTCGCTGGCGGATACAGTGCAGACAGGGGAGGACGTGCCATGAGCAAGAGGACCAATCGGCTGGTGCCCAGGGCGCATGGGGTCCGGCGGGATCGGAACGGGCTGACACGGTGCCGGGTTTGCGGTTGCACGGAAACTGATGCCTGCCTTGGGGGCTGCGCATGGGTTCCTACGGAGGAAGATCTCTGCACGGTTTGCTACGACGCGGCCCTGGCGTTGGCACACTTCATGGCAGAGTCCCGGCGTCCAAATCGAGCGGCGTTGTGGCAGGAGGCTGAGCGCCAATTGATCATAAACGAGGTAAGACAAACCTTCCGATGAACAACTTTGCTCACCTGAAGAAGGACTGCCCGTTTTACGCGCTGTTTGAGCGGGGGATGGTGCCGATCAAGAACTGGGTTGTCCCGAACACCGCGGTCTGCGAGGGCGACGGGCCACCGCAGGACGTTTACATGGTGGACCTCGACAAGCTGAGTCCGGAGCAATTTGAGGCGGTCGCCCGGTTGGTGCACCGGCTATGCGATCCGACAACGCCGCTGGAGGTCGCCAAGAAGGAGATGCGAGCACGGGGCTTGCCGCTCCGGGCGAAGCACGTTTCGTCAGTCAGCAGTGACTGTCCGGCGTTCCTATGAAAAAGGGCCAGTCCCCACGTCAAAGGGCCTGGCCCGCGCCACGTTGCCCCCAGGTGTTAACCAGAAGCGCCATGAACGGCTTTAGCGTATCAGAATCGGGATTATAAGCAAAGCGTTTTGACCCCCAACACCATGACCCCCAACACCATGACCCCCAACACCATGACCCCCAACACCATGACCCCCAACACCATGCCGGTGCAGGTGTTGAGTGTGGCCGATGCCGCTGTTTTGTCGGGTGCGATTGATGATGGTATGCTAAGCTGTCGGCTCAAACTGACGGAAGTGCTCTTGCTGTTGATCTTGAAGCGGGAGACCGTTAGGCGGGGTGTGTTGAGCGCCCCGGTGCGGCTGGGGGATTGGTCCAAAGAGTTGGGCATGGATTTTCGCAAGCTTAGGGTGTTCTTTTTGGAGTTGGTAGCGTTGCAGATCGTTGATTTCAACGAAGGGCAGGGGACGTATCGTCTCCGGCCCGACGTGCGAAAATGGAGCCAATTGCGCGGAAGTCGCGCGCGGACCCAGCAACGGGATGCGGTCCAGGAGCTGCCCCTCACCGCCGAGCGGCCATTAGACGACGCCTTGTCGGATTTGGCAACTGAATCGGCGCTGGCGGGGGGGCCTGAGGCTCTTGGGCCCGCATCTCGAGGCTGGGATCAACTGACGCATGAGGATTTCGAGATCCTGAGAGGCGCGGCTACCGGCGGGGTGGAAACATTTTCCGGCAGTCCGGCGGAAAATTCCGCCGGGGGGGCGGAAAAACTTTCCGGAGGGGCGGCGGAAAATTCCGCCGGGGCAAAAAGGCCCGAAAAACAGCCTGTTTCGAGGGCGGCGGAAAATTCCGCCGGGCCCTTAAAGCTAGCTAGCTCTTTCGTACAAGAAAAGCTAGCTAGCTCTAGGGCGGCGGAAAATTCCGCCGGGCAGGCGATGGAGTGGTTGAGGTCCATAGACAGCAGCAGGGCGCTGAACGTGCCGGCCGTGTTGGCACAGTGGGAAGAACTGTGCTACAGAGAACCACGGTACGTCCTTGGGCCACTGAAGCAGCGTTGGGACAACCGGCAGGACAAGAACAAGACCAGCCCCTTAGGCTGGCTGGCCTGCCAAGCCTTTGATGCAAAGAAGCTGAGGCGACTGGGAAGAAGGTGACCGAGGATGGATCGGTATTTCATAGCGGAAGCCTATGGCTACAAATATCGCTGGCAGATCATCGGTGAGCCCATCCCAGGGCCTCATGGGGGCTACGTATGGGCCAAGCCCATCCAACGGTTGGCTGAGCAGTCACCTAAGCGTGGCAGGCTCAGAACGGCCAAGGTATGGCCCCTATCGCTCCTTCCGCGCGGCCCAGGGAGAGTGGGTCCTTCCCAAGACCCGCTCAGAACAGGTGACCAAGCTTTCCGAAAGTAGGTAGGGATAGGATGCGGAAACCCGTTTCAGTTTCACAAAACGGCTACCCTGCCGCAGTCCACGCCACTGCCGCAATCCACACCCCTGCCGGCCACGCCGCTGCCGTAATCCACACCCCTGCCTGCCACCCCACTGCCGCCATATAGCCCACAGCCGTCCATCCCTCCGCGCGGCCGCGTCCGCGCAGCAGCCAGCGGGCAAGAAGCCTGTAGTGAAAATATCCGCAAAGCAGCCTCAACCTGTTTCGCGAAAGGGTGCTAGCGATCCGCCGATAAACTGCGCGCATGACGCGCTGCTGGCGCCGGAAGCGCTGCAGCTCAACGCGCGCAATCCGAACCGCCACAGCGCGGAGCAGCTCCGGATCTACGCGAAGATCATCCGGCACCAGGGCTGGAGAAAACCCATAGTCGTCAGCAAGCGCAGCGGCCTGGTGGTGGCCGGCGCCGGCGCAACGCTGTGCGCCCGGCAGGAGAAGTGGCGGCAGGTCCCGGTGGATTACCAGGAGTTCAAGAGCGAGGCTGACGAGTACGCGCACCTGGTCGCGGACAACATGCTGCCGCAGATGGCGGACATGGACGATGAGCTGGTCGCGGCGATTGTAGCCAAGGACCTGGAGGGGAAGCTCGACCTGGAGCTGGCCGGCCTGGCGGCCAAGGGTGAGAGCGAGGAGGGGCAACGGCCAGAATACGAGATCACCGCCAAGCTCAACGAGTGCTACGATTACGTGCTGATCTTCACCGAAAACGCGACGGACTTCGCCCATCTGCAGGAGTTGTGCGGGGTGAAGATCGAGCGCTGCTACAAGAAGCACAGCGAGATCGGGATCGGCCGCTGCGTGCCGTTCAAGAGGTTCCTCAATGCTTTGGCTAAACTCAACTGGAAGGAGGCCTGTGATGCTAGGAACGCATGAGCTGCAGCGGCGGACCGGGTTTGCAAGCGCCGATGATGTACGCGCAGCGCTCACGCGAATGGCGGTCCGGAAGGCCTTTGCGGAGCGTGAAGTTGGCTGTCCGCAAGTGAAGTGCGGCCGGCGCGGGCTGCCGGACGAATGGGTAAAGGCTATGTATGCGCACTATTGCCGGTGCGGCTCTGTGCGGGCGACGGCGCGGCGCTTCGGGCGCAGCCCACAGGCGCTGGACGAGATTTTCAGGCGGAGGGGTATGGAGGTCGAGCCGAGAAACCTGCACGGGAGAATTCTATTCGGAGGCGTGGCCTGGACTCCTGGAAAGCACGGTTACCGGCCAACGACGGGCGACCGGGGCCGGCTGCTGCATCACGCGATGTGGGAGGCGTTCACGGGCCGGAAGGTTCCCGCGGGCTGCAGGGTGAGTTTCAGGAATGGTAACACGTCGGATTTTCGGAGGAGCAACCTGGTGATGGGGACGGCGGCGGAGATCACACGACTCCATTACGCGCGCAGGTTCCCGAGGCTGGCGCGGATGAGTGAGACCGACCGGCGAGCTTTTTGGAAGGCCCATCAACTGAGGCGGTACCATGAGCGGGCGAAGGCATTCAAGCGCCAGGGATTGAGGTGCGACGGACGGCCGCTGAGGCAGGGGAGATTATAGCGGGCGAGCAACCTATATGAGCCAAGCAGACTTTGAATACCACAATGGACCGAAGGGGAATTGGAGGCGAACGGTGTGGAATGCGGTGATCGCAAGGCTGCCGGTAAGGCCACGCGAGGCGCTGGTCCTGTACCTGGCGGGGCGCGAGGATCTTGACCGGGTGGTGCTAGTTGGAAAAGGATTTCATCCACACAACCTCATTGCGATCGAGCGAGACGCGAGCACCGTCCGAGCGCTGCGCCAAAAGGGCGTGCTGACCGTCGAAGGGGAGTTTATCGAGGCCGTCCGGGCGGTAAGCTCGAGGAGAGACGTGCAGGTGGTGGCGGGGGACTTTGGATGCGCGCCCTATAACGCGGAGTTCATCGCAGGGTTGGTGCAACTGTTCCTGAACCCATCCTTGCGCGAGAGTGTTTTCGTTTTCAATTTCCTCCGGGGAAGGGATAGCGCGACCAACGATCTGAGGGCGCGGGCCCTGGCGCGCCATGGCCCGGATTTTTTCCTGGCTACTACGGAACTGGAGAAACACCGGGGCCGATTCTTCATGGACCTTCTTTTTGGGATGTGGTGCGATCTCCTTAGGCAGCACGAAGCCACAGAGAGCCAGATAGAGTGGGCACGTCGGCAGATTCTCTCGCCAGAGCACCTGCCGTCGTTTCTGTCATACAAAAGCAGGACGGGCCCGGTGGTTCAGGTGTTCGACAGCCTGGTGGTGAAGAACCCGGCATCCAAGTTTCTGGACTACGTGGAAGGCGAGGCAACGCATAGAGACGTTGCGCGAGAGTTCACGGGGCAGAAGGTGCGAGGCTCTGCCGCGGCGGTCCTGGCGCACCGGACGATGCGCCTCGACGGCCGCCTTGAACCAAGAGCATGAGCTGCGGACAACTGGAATTCCCATTTGCCTATGCCCCGGCCAGGCCCGGATTGGACAGGGTATACCTCAAGAGCCATGAGCTGCTAGTCCTAAGAGGCTCAGCCACCGTTCTCTGGCGAATTTCAAACAGGCTGGAGAGGCATGGAGTTTTTGTCATTCCAGAGGACTGCCATCTGTACGCATCCTGGCATAGAGCGCTGGATATCGAGGCCGAAGTGACTCCAGACTTATTGAGCAAGGAGCGCAGGCTGCGCCTGATCTGCTTTTCCGGCTCCGCAACGATAAAGCGCGAAATCGAAGCACACAGAGAGATCTTCCTGATATTACAAATGCAGCGGCCACCCTGCTGCATGATGGATCTCTTTGCTTCAGTGTGGGCCGCTGACAAGGAAAAGAGGTTCGACTATAGCGGGTTTGATCCAGGAGAGCTTTATGCCTACTGGCGCACACGCGGCAAGGAGAGGCCCTGGGAGGAGAGGAGGCTGGGATTTCCGGCCTAGGATTGACTCCGGGCACTTGCACAAATGAAGACCATGGATGCCGAGACGGCAGAGAGGCTCAGAGAGCTTGCTGAGGAGCAGGAATTGCTGATGCAAATAATCGAGCGGCAGTGCCCGCTCATTGGCCGGCTGCTGCGGCGTTTGTTCCCCAATTGAACCCTTACAGGGTTGTAGGATTTGCCGGACAGGCTACCCAGGGTAGCCGCATGACGCGGCAGCCCTGGGCTGAGTGATTGAACCCCTTCGGGGTTCGGCGGGGCAGGGGGGAGTTTCCCCCCATCATCCAGCCAGGCCCGGGTCGGAAAGACGGCTCTAATGCGATCGTGAGGCGATGATTTGGCCGGGGGCGCGGGGCTTTACACCAGGCCTGGCGATGGGATAAGCTGACAGCGTATGGGAACACGTCATAGTCAATCTTCGAAAGAATCGTTCGCGCGGGACCTGGTGGCCTGGCGGGCCCGGCGGGGGCGGCAGCGGCGGCTGGGCCGGCCAATCAGCCAGGCGGAGGCGGCGGTCGAGCTGGGTCTGTCCAAGCGCACGCTGCAGAATTGGGAGGTGGCCCGGACCCGCCCCAACGATTTCGTGCTGCAGGTCCTGCGCGGGCGGATCGGAAACGGCCGCTGACGCCATGCCGTCCAAGGCGCCAGAGTCGGGCAGCGGGCTGATTACGGCGGCGACGCTCTGCGAGCTGAGTGGTTTGACGGACCGCCGGCATCGGCAGCTTGCGGCGGAAGGTTTCTTTCCGCCACCGGTGAAGGGGCAATACCAGTTGCGCGCGGCGATTGGCGGGCTGTTCCGCTATTACCGCGAGCTGCACCAGAAGCGCGGGGCGACCCTGGCGCAGAAGCGCGAGCGAAAGGTCGAGAACGAGAATCGCCTCCTGGAGATCGAGATCGGGAAGGAGGAAAAGACAGTCGTGGACGTGCAGGACTTCCTGCGGCGCTGGGAAGGGATTTACGTGGAGATGAAACAGATCGTCCTGGGCAGCAACCTGGGGGACGCAGACAAGGATGCTCTGTTGAATAAGCTCAGCAGGCTCCATTCGGAAGGGAAGTAGGCCAGAGCCGGCCTCCAAGGGGGCCGGCGGGGATAGCCCATCGCCAATTGCCGAGCCGGAAAAGCGGCGATCCGGCGCCGCACTCCAAGACGCTGCGCGTGAGGATAGCCCACCGCAAGGGGATGAGTCGGTTATATCGGAGGCTGGGCGGGCGCGGACGTTCCGGGAAATCGTTCACGGGCTGGGAGAGCTGCTGCGGCCAAGGGAGCGGCTCAATATCTGGCAGTGGGCAGAGCGGCGACGGTATGTGGCCAAAGGGGTGAGCGCGAAGACATTGGAGGGGCCCAGGCTGTATTCGAGCGCGGACGCGCCGCACCAACGCAAGATGCAGGAGGCGCCAACAGACCCCTCGGTGCAGGTGACCGTCTATATCGGTGCGAGCCAGGTGATGGGCAAAACGGAGATGTTCAACAACATCCTGGGCTATCACATGGACTGGGAGCCGCGGTCCTCGATCGTGATGTATCCGCAGCTCGATGCGGCGGAGAAGTACTCGAAGAAGAAGTTCACGCCGATGATCGAGGCCTCGCCCTGCCTCTCGGAGATTGTGAAGCCGGCGCGCGCGCGCGATTCGGGGAATACCATCCTGGTGAAGGATTTCCGCGGCGGGGCTGTGTTCTTTGTGGGAGCGAATTCGCCGGCGTCATTGCGCGGAGCGTCGGGGGCGGTCCTCCTGGGGGATGAGTGCGATTCAAATCCGCCTTCGTGTGGGTCGGAGGGAGATCCCGTCGAGTTGCTGTTCAAGCGGGGGGAGTCGTTTCCGCGGTGCGTGAAGATCCTGGCCTCGACGCCCACGATCAAGGGGCAGAGCATTATCTGGGACTGGTTCGAGCTGAGTGACCAGCAGTATTGGTTTGTGCCGTGCGCGAAGTGCGGGGCTTACCAGGTCCTGACCTGGAAGCAGATCGTCTGGCCAAAGGGCCAGCCGGAGCGGTGCGAGATGCTCTGCTCGGTCTGCGCGGCGGCGCTGAATGACCGGCAGCGGCTGGAGATGTATTACGCGGGCGAGTGGCGGCCGACGGCGCCGTTCTCGGGCGTGCGGGGGTTTCACCTGAACGGGATCTATGCGCCCTGGCCGTGCCAGAAGGGCTTTCAGAGCCGGCTGCACCAGATGGCGGTGGAACACCTGCGCGCGGTGAAGAAGGGCGAGGCGGCACTGCAGGTCTGGACTAACACGTTTCTTTGCGAGCTGTGGGAGGTTAAGTGTGAGGAGATTGACCACCAGGGCCTGGTCGAGCGGGCGGAAGAGTATTCGCCGGAGAAGGTGCCGATGGGAGTGATCATCGTGCTGGCAGTGATTGATGTGCAGAAGGACCGTCTGGAGTGCGAGTCGGTCGGGCTGGGCGAGGATGACGAGACGTGGGGCATCGAGCACCGGAAGTTTTTCGGGGATACAGAGCAGGACCAGGTGTGGCAGGACCTGGGGGCCCACCTGACGGGCACGCGGTACCGGCGGGAGGACGGGGTGGAGCTGCCGATCACGGCATCGGGGATAGACATGCGGCATAAGCCGCACAAGGTGCGGGAGTTTGTCCAGGGCGCCGGCGTGGCGCGGTGCTTTCCGGTTTACGGCGTGGGCGGCGATTCGCCGATCCTGGTGCAGCCGCGGTTTAACAAGCATTACCGGCTGCGGACGTTCGCGGTCTGCGATAAGCAGGGGAAGGATACGGTGTTCGCACGGCTGCGGATTGCGCAGCCTGGGCCGCGGTTCATGCACTATTGCAAGGGTCACGGGTACTCGGAGGAGTATTTCCTCCAGCTCACGGCAGAGGCGCTGCGCAAGAGCAAGGTCCGCGGGGTGACAGTGTTCAAGTATGAGAAGATCCGGGAGCGGAACGAGGCGCTGGATTTACGGAAGTATTTTTTGGCGGTGGTGGACATTTTACGGCCGAACCTGACGGCGATTGGGAAGAAGCTGCTCGCCGCCGCGGGCGGAAGTCCGAAGTCCGAAGGGCGAAGTCCGAAGGAGTACCAGCTCAAGCCAGGCAACAGTCCACAGTCCATAGTCCACGGTCCACAGCCGCAGGCCAAGCCGGGCCGGAGGAAGATCTCGACCGGGGGCGGTGGCGCGGGGTGGAATGCCGGGGGTGGAGGATGGAGTTTCAAATAAAAGGGCGCCGGCGTTTCCGCGCGGCGCCCCCCAGGAGGAGACAGGGCAGTCAGGAAGGGAAATCAGTCAACGAGAAAGGCCACGCCGCCGGCATAGGGCGCGGCGTCGGCGGTCGGCAGGGCGAAGAGGGCGTAGGCGCGGGCAGTCTCGGTCCGGAGCTTGCGCAAGCTGACCCAGCGATCGTCTTGCCAGTAATGGAGCCAAGGTGAGCCCTCCAGCTCCCGGACCCGGTAGAGCTTGCCGCGAGAGTCGAGAAAGACAAAGTCGCGCGGGATCGTTTCAGCGTTGGGCAATGGGCTGGCCATAAGTAACTCAGGCGCCGGGGACTCGGCGGGGCAGGATGATCGGGGGACGGGCCTTGGCGGCCTGCTGCTGCATGCCGATGCGAAGCCGGTCGAGGAACTCGGCGCGGTGCAACTCCAGGACGCCGGCGGCGGTGGCGGGGGACATTTTGCCGGCGGCGACGCCGTCGCGCAGGGCGGAACTGAGGAGGGAGGTTAGTTTTTCGTTTAACTCGGAAGCATCCATGGGATTTACGATTTAGGATTTACGATTTACGAGCGGGGAGGCGGGGCCAGGATCATAGCTGGGCGGCAAAGGCCAGGACGGGGCGAAGCCAGTCTTTCCAGGTGGCGCGACGGTCCTCGGTCCAGAAGTTTTCGGGGTCGTTGGCGGGGTCGGGATGCTTTTCGATCCAGGCGAGGAGCTGGTCAATGGGTTTGCGGGGGTTCTCCATGGCCGGGCCGTCACTGGTGAGGGCGTTTTGGTCGCTCTGGCTGAGGCGGATCTGCTGTCGGAGGGCGGCGACGGGGAGGTTGTCCTCCTCCGCGCGGGCCAGCCATTGCTTCTGGGCTTGGGGGGCCAGGGCGGCAACTTCGGCGTGTTTGGACCAGTCGAGATTTTCCCGACGTCGGGAAAATGTGACGTTGCGGGCGACCCAGGCGTAGTTGGCCAGGGTCTGGTAGTTGAGGTTGTTGGCCTGGGCGAATTCTTTGAGGACGTGGTATTTGATGCGGCCGTTTTCAAAGTGGTCCAGGCCGAAGGCGGCCCAATCGCCGAGCCACCAGGCGATGACCTGGGCGGCGCGGGAGAGTTTGCGGCCGATGGCGGCCCAGGTCTTTTCGTCGAGCTGGTCGGGCAGGATGAGGCGGACGGGGGTGCAGCGAACGCCCTGGGCGGAGAGGTCGGTTTCGAGGGAGAGATTGGGAGAGGGCATGGTGGATGCAACCCTTTCAGGGTTGGGGATTCGTTTGGGGCGAGTTACCCAGGGTAGCGCTCGGCGCGCAACCCTGGGCTGAGTGATGGGACCCCCTTGGGGTGTTGAACGGCAGCCACGCCATGGGCACCCATTCGGCAAGCCCACTCCAATAGCCAACGGAGTAGGACTCTCGCCATTCGGCAATTTCGAGCCAGCGGGTTTCATTCTGGATTCGTTTGGGCAACCAGAGGAAGCGGCGCCGCAGCCGTATGTACCCCGGGCTGGGATGGAACCAGGTCATAGTTTTCTGGGGCGATGATTGGAGAGGCGGAACTTGGCGCGGGTGGCTTCGTCGCGCATGAAGCGAGAGGGGGGCAGGTGCAGGGCCGCACAGATGAGGAGGCATTGCTTGCTGACGGTCGCGCGGCTCACGCCCCACTGGCGGGCGTAGTCGGCCATGCTGATGCCGTCGGCGAGGGGATGGCCCAGGGCGATTAGAATGCAGCCGGCGGTGAACTTGGAGTTGCGCGCGGTGAGGATGAGGTCGAAGAGGCGATGGAGGAAATCGCTGCGGGAGAGGTTGAGGGTTGAGGGTTGAGGGTTGAGGTCCGAGCCGGACGCGCCCCCCTCGGCGCCGGCGGGCTCGAGATGCTCATGGCATTCGGGGCAGGAGGCGTCCACAGGGTGATTGCACCGCGGGCACCAGGCGGTCAGGTAGTGGTCAGATGGATGGTCGGTCGCGGCCGCAATGGGCAAGTCCGCGATGTCCGCTGCCCTGCAACACATGCCGGGAAGGTTAGCCGATCTTCATCCCCTTGGTAAGCCGGGCAAAAAGTCCTATGCGGCACTTGGCGCAGTGTTTGGCCTGGAGCTGAAGAATGGTCTGCTGCAGGGAGTTCGACTTGAACTTGCGGTGGATGTTTTCAATGTGGTGGCGGGTGGTATGGTACGAAATGCGCAGTTCGGCGGCCGTCTCTTTCACTGTCAAACCTCTGAGGCGGGCGGCCAGGACTGACGCTTCCCTGAGTGTCAACACTGGCTTGGGATGGTAGCGTGGGGCCACGGAAAAGGCGAGCAGTCAAATAAAAGGGGAACCCGCCTTCGCCTGGCTACGGCGCGGCGAGCGAGGCTCGGGGGAACAATTGTTCCGTTTTGCCCCCACCATCCAGCCGGGCAGGGGTCGTCAAAGGGGCTGTAATGGCACGCAGGGCGTCAAGAAATGCGGAATTGGGAGTGCGGAACGCGGAATGGGGTCTTTTGACGGGGGGCATTGGGCAAGATGCCCGAATGGCCATATATCACTGAAGCGCAGGACCTGCCGGACTTTAACCCGAACCGCTACGCGGAGCCGGTCCGGATCGTATCCGGCGACACGGTGACCTGGTTCCGCTCGATCGGGCTATACCAAGCCAGCCAGGGGTGGTCGCTGCATTACTCGGTGCGGCCGTTGCCGGGGATGACGGGCAGCTCGCTGGACGTGATATCGGTTCCGGCGGTGCCAGGCGGGGGCAACGATCACATGGTGCAGCTCACGCCGGCGCAGACGTCGCCCCTGACGGCCGGGAAGTACTCGTTGCAGGGGTTTGCGGTGTTCGCGGGGCCCGGACCAGGTCAACCAGCCGAGGGGCTGTATCCGGCGCCGGTGGCCGGGGATCGGCACCAGGTCTATGACGGTCTGCTGCAGGTGGTCCAGGACGACAGCCAGGTGCCGCCCGGGGAGGACCTGCGGTCGCACGCGCGCCGGGTCCTGGACAACATCGAGGCGGTGCTGGAGGGCCGCGCGACGAAGGACGTGATGGATTCGGAGATTGCCGGGGTGAAGATGAGCCGGACGCCGATCCGGGACCTGCTGCTGCTGCGGGACCGCTACCTGGGGGAAGTGCGGAGCGAGGAGCGGGAGGCCTTGGCGCGCAATGGGAAGGCGACGGGACGGAACATCCTCGCCCGGTTCCTGCCGGTCGGGAGATAGCCAATAGCCAATAGCCGATATGAGAAATCCATTTGTAGGGTTGTTTGGCAAGAGGTCGCGAGGTCCGGAGCTGCAATGGGAACACCAGGGGGGTGGCGGACATTGGCTGCCGGCGTCAGAACAGTCAGGACTCGCGGGGGCACTCGCGCTCCCTGGTCATGGGAAATGGCAAGCGGGGCGGGGGCTGGAACGCATCCAGGTGACCGTGGGAGCCCGGCGGGGGCAACGGATGTATGCCGGCGCGCAGGTGACCAGGCTGAATACGGATTGGCCAATCACCCTGACGAGCGCCAACGCGGAGATCCTTGTCAGCGCGATCGCGCTGCGGGCGCGGAACCGGCAGTTGGAGCGGGATGATGATTACATGCGGAGCATGCTGTCGCTGCTGGAAAACAACGTCGTGGGGCACCAGGGGATCAAGTTTCTGCTGAAGCTCAAAGACAAGGCGGATTCGTATGACACGGATTTGATCAAGACGGTCCGGCATGCGTGGCGCGGGTACCTGCGGCGGACGCAGTGCGTTACGAGCGCGAACCTTTCGGGCGTGGCGGTGCAGCGGCTGGCGGTTCGCTGCCTGGCGCGGGATGGGGCGATGCTGCTGCGGATCTATCGGGGCTTTGATAACAACTTCGGTTTCGCGGTGGAGCCGATCGAGATTGACCGGCTGGACCATAACTGGAACCGGCCAGCCGGGACGCAGAACGAGATCCAGTTCGGGATCGAGATGGACCGGTACCATCGGCCGGTGGCTTACCATATTCTGACGCGGCATCCGGGCGATGTGTTCGCGTGGCGGTCGGGGCCGAAGTACCGGGAGCGGGTGCCGGCACAGGACATTATTCCGCTGTGGACAGTTGAGCGGGCGGGGCAGTGCGTGGGCATGCCGCTGTGGCCATCCATTGGGAACCGGCTGAACCACGTGCACCGGTATGAGGAGGCCGAGCTGGTGGCGGCGCGGGTGGCGGCGGCGAAGGGCGGCTGGTTTGAAAAGGACCCCAATGGGCCGCAGGCGGCCAAGTATGAAGGGCCGGAGGACAACGAGGGCAACAAGCTGAGCAACACCGAGCCGGGGATGTGGGAGGAGCTGCCGATGGGCTGGAAGGCGGTGGCCAATAACCCGACGCATCCGATTGATGCGTTTGCGCCATTTATGAAGGCGCAGCTTCGGGGGGCGAGCGCGGGGGCTAATCTGCCATACAACATGGTGGCCAATGACCTGGAGGGGGTGAACTATTCGAGCATTCGCGCGGGGCTGCTGGAGGCCCGGGATAGTTTCAAGTACTTGCAGATACTGTTGGCGGGCGATGTGATGGAGCCGTGGTTTGAGGCCTGGCTGCCTTATGCGGTGATGGCCGGGCAGTTGCCCGGGGTGGGAATGGAGCGCGTGCCCGAGGTGCTGGAGGCCCTGCACTGGTATGGGCGCCGATGGGGCTGGGTGGATCCGTTCAACGATATCAAGGCGGATGTGACCGCGGTGGAAATGGGGCTGACTTCCAGGCGGCGGGTGATTGCCGAGAGCGTGGAGGGGGGCGACATCGAGGAGATCTTCGAGGAGCAAGAGGAAGATCAAAAGTTGCAGGAGCGGCACGGGCTGGTGTTTGGGACACTGGTAAATAAGGGGTTGCCGACGATGCCGGGGGGCGGTCCAGAGTCCACAGACCAAAGTCCACAGTCAGAAAAGGGAGGCGCGGACAGCAAGGGCAATGGCCAATAGCAAATCGCATACAACAAAGGCCAGGCGGGTGCGCGGCCGGGTCCTGCTTAGGAACCTGGTCCGCGCGCTGAAGGCATATACCGGATTCCATGACCGGGGCATGACCAGGCCGGCTGCAACCCCTTCAGGGTTGAGGGCAGCTCGCGGGGGTTACCCAGGGTAGCGCTCGGCGCGCAACCCTGGGCTGAGGGATCGGAACCCCGTTGGGGTTCTTTGACTGCGGGGCCGGGGTGCATGGCTAAGCAATTCCGCAGCTTCACGCTGGACCGGGCGAAGGTCTCGAAGGAGACCCGGTCTTTCGACATGGTCTTTTCGTCAGAGTTCCCGGTGACGCGCGTCAATGATGATGGGGAGGAGTTCGATGAAATCCTTTCGCACGATCCCGACGATGTGGATCTGAGCCGGCTTAAGGATGGGGCGCCCCTCCTCGAGATGCACGATCTGAACCGGCAGCGGGGTGTGATCGAGGGGGCTGAAATTGATACGGATAAGCGTGTGGGCCGGGCGACGGGCCGGTTTTCCAAGTCCGAAGAGGCGGACAAGGTTTTTCAGGACGTGCTGGATGGCATCCGCAAGCATGTGTCGGTCGGCTATGAGCTGACGGCGGTCAAAGGGTCGTCGAAGGGGACGAGCGGGCGGGCCCAGGTGCGGTTCAAGTGGCAGCCTTATGAGATCTCGATCGTGAGCGCGCCGGAGGATCCGAACACGGGGATTGGGAGGGGAGTCCTCGGGCCACAGTCCACGGTCCAGAGTCCGGCGGGCGTTGACGGGGTGCGAGGGGCAACTGTTGCAAATATGCGTTTGAATTTGGATCCTTTACCGGCCGCAGGCGGCGGCGGTGCTTCTCCCTCCTCCCCCACAGCAGCCGCTGCTCCTGCAGCCGGCGCACCGACCCCGGGCCTGGAGGTCCGGGAGAGCGATGTGCTGGAGCGCGAGCGAAAGCGCGCGAAGAACATCAACCTGGCGGTGACCAGGCTGAGCGAACATTTCCCAGCCGGCGCGGCACAGTTCCGCTCGATTGCGGACACGGCGCTGGCCGACGGGTCCACCGCGGAGGCCGCCAATGAGAAGCTCATGGCCGCCATCCCCGGGGTGAAGAAGCAGAACCCCATCACCATGCGCTCGCTGGGCCTGAGCGAGCAGGAGCAGGGCGAGTATTCGGTGGGCCGGGCGCTGCGGTCGCTCCTGGTCAATAAGGGCCGGGTGGACGGGCTCGAGGGCGAGGTCCACGACGCCATGTGCGCGGAGAAGATCGGCATTGATCCGGAGGGTGTCTGGGTGCCGCACGACGCGATGATCCGCGTCCGGAGCCGCAATTTGCGGATGGGGCGACGCGACCTGCAGGTGGGCGTATTCGCCCAGGGCGGCGCTCTTGTGCCGACGGTGTTGCAGGTGCCGATCATCGAGATCCTGCGCAACCGGCTGGTGTGCGAGCGGCTGGGGGTGCAGTCGCTGACGGGCCTGGTCGGCAACGTGGCGATTCCGCGGCAGACGGGCGCGGCCACGGCTTACGCGGTGCCCGAGAGCGCGGCTCTGACCAAGAGCACGCAGGCCCTCGATCAGATTGCCCTGACGCCGCACCGGGTGGGCGCCTGGAACGATTACACGCGGCAGCTCCTCTTGCAGTCCTCGATTGACGTCGAGAACTTCATTCGGGACGACATCATGAAGGTGCTGGCGGTCAAGTGGGATTATATGATCCTGCAGGGCGCGGGCGCCAATGACGAGCCGCTGGGCATTTTCAACACGCCGGGCATCGGCTCGGTGCTGTTCGGCGGGACCACGACCTGGTCGAAGGTGCTGGCATTTGAATCGGCCCTGTCGCTGGCGAACGCGGACGAGGGGAACATGGCCTTCGTGACGGATGGCGCGGTGCGCGCGGCCTGGAAAGCGATCGCGAAAATCGGTTCGACGTTCCCGATCTTCATCTGGGAAGGCCGGATGGGCGACGGCTCGAATGACGGGATCGTGAACGGTTACCGGGCCGCGGTGACCAACCAGGTCCTGAACCACGGGGTGGCCTTCGGTAACTGGGAAGACTGCATCGGGCCGGCCATGTGGGGCGGCTACGATTTCATCGTGAACCCCTACACGCTGGACACGCAGGGCGAGGTCCGCGTCACCTGCAACACCTACGGCGATGTGGCCGTGAGGCACGCGCAGAGCTTCTGCTGGAGCGCCGATGCCGGCAACCAATAGCGGATAGGCAATAGCCGATAGCCAAAGACAAAGAGCAAAAATATGAAATACAACAAGTTTTTCGGGCCGCTGATGGCGGCGATCATCCTCATCGCCGGCATGGCGGTTTTGCCGGTGCAGCCGGCGCGGGCGCAGAACGGGCTCGATTTCTTCGGGCTGCCGCGGACGCTGCAGGTGACGCCGTGCCAGACGGTGTCGGCCACGGCGTCCAATATGGTGGATGTCTCGATGTTCAAGGGGGTCTGCAAGCTGGACCTGACCTGCATCACCAACGCGGGGTGCACGGTGACGTGCACGATCTCCAGCTCGCCGGACCAGACCAACTGGACGGCGGTGACCTACGCGCTGGCGACGGCGAGCACGCAGCAATATACCAACCGGCTCTATTCCGGGACGCTATATGGGACCAACAAGTTTCTGCTGCCGGGCACAATCACCACGCCAGTGGCAGCGACGGCCGGCTGGGCGACGCCCTATCTTGTGCCGGCGCCGGTGACCAACACGGCCGCGATCACCATGACCGCCGGCGGGACCTGGTCCATCGGGTTCAACGTGGACGATGCCCAGCGATACCTCAGCGTCTTGTGGACGATTGGAGGCTCGAACGCCGCCACCTGCTCGGCAACGCTGACCGGCCGCGCCGATTACGTTCCGTAGCGGTCCACAGTCCAGAGTCCAAAGTCCGAAGACGAAAGAGTATTTTATGGCGATGAAAACAAAGTTGATCGTGATCAGCTCGTGCCGGTTCGAGGGGAACCACCTGGCGAAGGGAACGACCTTCGAGGTGGACGCCGAGAGCAAGAAGGACGCGCAGCGGCTGGCGCCGCTGGTCCATGCGGGCCGAGTGGCGACGTGGTCGCCCGAGGTGGAGAAGGCCGTGAAGGCCGAGATCGCCTCGGAGGACAAGCTGGCCAAGAAGCTGGACGAGCTGGCTGAGCGGCCGGCCGAGCCGGCGAAGTGATTTCCCGGCGGAGGCCGGGGCGCTCGGTTCTGTTCTGTTTGGTCATAGTTCCCCACCGGGCCGGAAGGTTCGGTGGGGTTTCGGTTTTGGGGGAAAGTGAAGAATGAATGAGCTGGCGAGCATGACGATCGAGGCGCTCCTGGAACGAGAGGGGAGCGTTGGGGCGAGCATCATCTTCGCTGGCAACCCATACCCGTGCTGCGGGGGGGAGGCCACGTCGGGCAAGACGCTGGACATCGGTGGGTGGAAGCCCAACGCGGATGCGACTCTTGTGCTGCGGCTGGCTGTTTTTGGTGGGGCGCCGGCGCCCGGGCTGAAAGACCAGGTCACCTACACGAGCGATCCGGACGCGGCGCCGCGGCAGTTGCGGGTGGAGAGCATGAAGGAGTTTTGGGGGGCGGTCCTGGTCCTGGCCTGCAATGATCCGAGCCAGGGGGTGTAGCATGAGGGCCGGGAATTGGGCGGGGTGCTGATTAAGGGTCACTAAAATCGTATCATCCGGCGATTTTCCTCTTGCGTGCTATACGCTAGCAGAGTATATTACGCGCAATGAACGGACAACTGATGCATGGCACGGACTGGGAAGGCCAGGACCTGGCTGGGTGGTGGGCATCGGAAAAGCTCGATGGGTGGCGGGCATATTGGAGCGGCGAGGACTTTTATACGCGCCAGGGCAACCGGCTGAATGCGCCGGCGTGGTTCAAGGCGGGGATGCCGGCGCGCGCGCTGGATGGGGAACTGTGGGCCGGGCGCGGAACGACGCATGACCAGGTCGCGGCGGCTATCCTGTCCGATCATTGGGAGCGGCTGACATATTGCCCGTTCGACGTTCCAGAGCTGGGCTATAAGACCGAAGCGGCCCAGGCGCTGCTGGCGAGCCTGCCTCTTCCTCCGCATGTGCGGCCCGTCGTCTATACGCGGCTGGAGAGCACCGGGCAGGCGCTCAGGCTGATGTGGCAGATCGTCCTGGATGGGGGCGAGGGAGTGATGGCGCGGAAGGCCAAGGCGGGCTATTGCCCGAATTACCGGACCGAGAAGCTGCTGAAGCTCAAGCCGGAGATAGTGGGCATGATGCAACCCCTTCAGGGTTGCGGGGTGCGCGCGACGGGTTACCCAGGGTAGCCGCGCGGGACCGGAGCGCGGCAACCCTGGGCTGGTATGAGCCAACCCCTTCGGGGTTGGAAGGAGTTAGGGCTCGCGGGAGGCTCGCCCTCCCGGGCCGATTGACGGGGCGGGCACCGATAGATGCCCAGCCCAGTGACATTTCGGCTTCGCACCGCTGAGTTTACCAAGACCCTGCGGCGCTACGCGGAGCTGTCCACCAAGTCGCTGGCGGAGGTCCTGAACAAGAAGGGGTATTACATCGCGCGGCGGGCGATCTGGTACACCCCCAAGGCCAACGAGGCGAAGATCCGGCATGACCTGCAGGAGACCAAGGCCATGGAGCTGGTCACGCTCAAGAGCGGGAATTTTTCCAAGGCCAAGAAGCACATCAAATCGTTTTTCATGGGCGAAGCGCCGTTGCTGGCTTTGATCCTGCAGAGCCACCGGGGGCCCGGGCATCATGAGCGGAGCCCATGGTATGGGGTGGGCCGGTCGGCGGGCGCGGCGTTTATGCTCGAGGAGATGCGCCTGGCGTTTGGGGCGCGGCTGCGCTCGATCGCGTTCATCAAGTCGGGGTGGATCGAGGCGCGGGAGACGTTCAAGCGCCTGGTCGGAGGCGGGGGGGCTGGCTTGCCGCCCTCGGAGGGGACGAAGATTGGCGGTCCAAAACAGGTGGGAATGCCGAAGGGCGGCGCCCGGCCGGCCCAGGCGGGATGGAAACCGGTGGCGGTATTTTGGAATGCGGCCTCGGCCAAGCGAGACCACAAGGCGGCGTTGATCGAGTTTGGTCAGCCGGCGCTGCAGAAGGCTTTCGAGGAGGAAACCAAGTCCATGCTGGAATGGATCAAAGACAAGGAGATTGAAGAGGGTCGGAAGCTGGGCATCAAGATTGTGGGCAGCTAAGGCGCCAGGGCCGAGCCACAGGCATAGCAGCGGATCTTGAGCTGGTCCACCCAGACGCCCTGGGGATCGCGGGCGCGGGCGGTCGAAAACTCACAGCTTCGGGGGTAGACGTAGAGGTCCGGGACGGCGGCGCTCAGGAGGGCTGGCAGCTCCTCGACCATGAGGGTGGTAAAGACCAAGCTGACCATGGCCTGGTCCTCGGGCTTGGCGTTGGGGTCGGCGGGCTCGGCGAACTGCTTGATGCTGACGGTGATTTCGGCCCAGAAGTTGCCGGTGTGGAGGGGTTCTTCGGGGCCGTCGGTCTCGGCTTCGAAGATGACGGCAGGGAGGGTTTTGTCCTGGGGGGATTTGCCTTCGAAGATGTTCCAGGGGATGGCGGGGGAGGCCACGGTCATGGTGGCGGTTTCGAGCTTATCTTCGAGGAGGTAAAGCATTCAGGAGGGGGGAGGGAGTCAAAGGGATAGCCAATAGCCGATTGCCAATGGCCGAGACCGGGCGCGCGTTGACGGGGTGCGGGTTCCTGAATGAAACGCTCTGCTGTTCTTGCCGGTGTTGTCCTGAGCCTGCTGGTGCTGTCGGCAGCCGCGACGGTGGTCACCCATAACGTGGTTCTATCCTATCAGGCGCCCTCGGGAGTGGTGACCGCGAGCATCGCGGTGACCAATGATACGGAGCTGAACCTGAATTTCCCGCTGCTGGCGACGGATACGAACAAGGTTGTGATGGTGCCGATCACGCGGTCCAACCTGCAGAGCCTCTGCCTGTATAGTCCGCAAACGCTGTCCATCACGCCCAGCAACGGCATCGCGCCCGGGACGGGGCTGGGGACAACGATCAACCTGGCGGCCGGGGTGCCATTGATTTGGTATGGGTCGAGCGGGGCAACGTGTCCGCTGACGACCAATGTCACTTTGCTGGTGCTGAGCAATTCGAGCGGTTATGCGTCGCAGTTCACGATGTTCTCGATCATCCACGAGGAGAACCCATAGCCGGCTGAAGCCGGGACTCCATACGTTTTATGTTTACGATTAACTCCAACGGCACACGCGAGGGCGTGGCCAAAGTGGTGTCGGCCGCAACTGCCGCCGGCGAGAAGCCGACTCCGGAACAGGTGGCCCAGGTGGAAGCGGCCAAGGCATTCATTCTGGCCGGGATCAAGGCGCTGCCGGAGAAGTTCAACGGCTGCCGGGTGACCGCCACGGGCGAGGCGCACCCGGGCGGGCAGACCTGCAACGTGACGATCATCCCGTTGGAACTGCACCTGTAGGAGTCCTCGATCCAGATGCCACGGTTCACAGTCGAGATAGCGTATGAATGTTAATGGTGTGCCGGTAAACTTCGCGTTCCTGGGGACCAATGGCATCACGGTGGCCGGGCTGGTGGGTCAGTTCGAGCTGCAGGATGCCGAGGTGTCGGCGGAGGCCGAGAACGAGGTCAGCCGGAACGCCCAGGGCGACAAGATGAACCGCGCCTGGTATGACCGGCACAATAAGGCGCGACTGACGGCCGTGATCATCGGGAGCGGGCTCGCCGCGGCGATCGCCAATAGCACGGTGAACAACTATCTGCCCGGGAGCTTTGTGCAGGTGACGGCGTGCCAGTCCATGCCCGACCTGGTGGGAAAGATGTGGGAGGTCCAGAGCGGGGCTTCGATTAAGGGCAGCAACACGAACGCCAAGCGGCTGGATCTGCCGCTGGAGTACAACCCCAATATCACCGGGACCGCAGCCCCGTAGCGCTGCCGCGCTATGGAGAGTCTCGAGTCTCAAGCCTCAAGTCTTGGGTCTGCACCGGGCATAGCCAATCGCCAATCGCCGATAGCCGAGTTGGAGCAATTCAGCGCGGCAGTGCCGGCGCCGGTGGTCATCTTCGGGCTGCAGCTCCTTCCCCTGTCTCTGGGCCGGTACCGGCTGCTGAAACGGTTTGGGTGCAGCTTTGTGGCGGACGGTGAAGCGGAGGCCTCGGTGCAGGACCTGGTGCTGGGCATTTTGATTTGCTCGATGCGAACGCAGGAGTTCCTGGGGTGGATCGAGTCCGCCCGGGCGGCCAAGGACTTGAAGCGATTTGGGCGGCGCATTCGGCGGGAAATCAGACATGAGGAAGGGTTCACGGTGTTCGGGAAATATGCGCTGTTCCGGGAGTATCTGGCGCGCGCGTCGGCCATCCCGCCTTATTGGGAGGAGAACGCGACGGGGGCACAGAGCGGGGCCCACTGGACGGTGTGCATGGAAAACACGCTGAGGTCGGACCTGGGCTGGACGCGCGAGGAGATCGAGGAAGCGCCGCTGAGCAAAGCGATCGAGGACTATTTCAAGCGGGCGGAAACGCTCGGAGCGGTGCGGCTCATGACGGAATGGGAGCTGGAACAGATACGGCTGCAGGTGGCCGCCGCGGCGGAGGGGCCAAGAGGAAATATCCAACATCCGACGGCTGAGGCGGCGCGGCCCAGCATAGCCAATAGCCAAGAGCCAATAGCCGAGCCGGCGGAAGGCGGGAGTACAAGCTCGAAGGAGGCGACATGCCAGGCCTGAGACTCATGGCGGAGCTGGGGCTTGATGGGTCCGGGTTTGCGTCCGGGCTGCATCGCGCGCAGGGGCTGGCGGAAGGGGCGGCGCACTCCATTGGTCACGCGCTGATCGGGATGGTGGGCATCGGGACGGCCGCCGTGGCGATTGAGAAAACCGTGGAGAGCGCGAAGGGCCTGGTGGACGCCAGCGAGCGGCTGGGGATCGGCGTCGAAAATATCCAGGTGCTCAAGAAGGCAGCGGCGGACGCGGGGGCGGAGTTTGAGACGCTGGAAAAGACTTTTGAGCGGATTGACGTGGCCCGGCGCAAGGCGCTCACGCCAGGCGTGGCCAACCAGGGGGCGCGGCAGTCGTTCGCGGCGCTGGGCGTTGGAGCGGAGCAGTTGCGGTCCATGACGGCGGCGCAGTTGTTCATGGGCCCGATGGCGGCGACGGCCAGATCCACCAACCCGGAGGCGCTGGCAGGGCCGATGCGCGACATCCTGGGCAAGGGGTTTGGGGAGATGATCCCGGTGCTCAAGACCAATTTTGACGAGCTGGGCGCCTCCATGAAGAAGTACGGCGGCATCATGGACGCGGAGACGGCCGTGAAGCTCAAGGCGCTGTCCGATCAGTTCACGATGCTGGCGCAGATTATTGCGGCGAACCTCGGGCCGGCGTTGGTGAAGTTGGCGGAGTTCATCTATACGAACCTCCTGAAGGGGGGCAAGGCGCTGGCGGGAGCGAGCGCGAGCGCGGGCGCCGGCACGGCCACGATGTCGGGCTGGCAGCAGGCGAAGATGTATCCCCAGATGCTTGGCTGGGGCGCGAACGACCTTTTCCATCGGGTGTTCATGGGCCGGAGCGAGGAGGAATCCAAGAAGTACATCAAAGGCAAGATGGCCGGGGCCGGGTTCAATGTTAAGGCGGCCGAATCAGCGACGGCCGCGGCTGAGGCGCCCTGGCAGGGCAAGCTGGATGAATTCAGCGAGCTGATGAAACGGATGGCCGAGAAGGCCAAGGAGCTGAATAACCCGGCCGCCCCTGACTTCGCGGGCGCTCCATCAAAGCTGACGCGCAAGGCGCTCGAGGTGCCCGGTGATTCTCTCACGCGCGTGGGCAATTTCCTGGGCGGGAGCCAGAGCGCAATCCAACGAATGGCGGCACAGCGGACGGAGTACCTGCGGCAGATCGCGCTGAACACGGGCGGCAGGAAGCACGGTGGCGGTCCGGCGCCCACGGTGGCGGCGGGGATACTGGCTAACGCGAGCACGACGATCATTCCGCACTACTGATATGGCAGGACCGATCAATGGCATCCTGGGAGCGTTCCCTCAGCCGGGGCATTGGGGGCGCAACGAGTCGGGGAACTTCTGGGTGCAGCCATACCAGGGGGACTACAATTCGATCCAGCTTTTGGCGGTGCAGCTCGCGCAGACGCTGGGGCTGAGCTACGAGGTAAGCGAGCTGCCGGGGGGCCTGGCCAGGCTGGAGGTGCATTATCCGTGGAATAACACGCCCAACGCGGCGAGCACGGACGTTGTCATCAAGTGGGAATACCTGGCGGCGGAGTCGGAGAAGGATCTCCTGGAGGCGCAGCTCGAGGTGCCCAACGTGGTGGGGTCGCTGAACCAGGGACAGATTCAGGCGATCCGGAGCGCGCTGCAGAATCCGCCGACGGCGACGGTGAGCATTCCGGACCCGTCGAACCCGGCCAATACGATCTCGGTGGACCAGGCGGTGTCGCTGACGCTGGCTTATTTCCAGGGCATCCCGGCGGACCCGAGCGGGAACGCGGGGAACGCGGCCAATGCGCTGGCGTTGTATTTACTCATGGCCCAGGGGGTGCGGAGCCACCCAGTGCTGCAGCCGATCCTGCGGCGGACGATGATCACGAACCAGAATTACGCGGTGGCGATGTCGCTGCTGAACGTGAGGAAGATCATCAGCACCTCCAGCCTGGTGTCGCTGGAGAACGTGGACCAGGACTCCCTCTTTTATGACCCGACGAGCGGTCAGCTCCTCCTGCCCCAGGATGTGAGTTCGACGCCGTCGCTGGCGTATGGGTGGTTCAAGGGCTTCCCGCAGGTCCAGGAGATTGCGTTGCAGAAGTGGTCTATTCAGCAGGAATGGAAGTATGGGCTGTGGGCGACGCTCATTTGGGGCACTCCTCTTTAACCGCAGAGACGCGAAGAGCGCAGAGAGTTTATGAACTTGCCGAAAGATCCATCAGGGTCGGGACCGTTGGGGTTCTGGCTGAAACAGTTGAAGGAGTTTGTGCGGCGGCGGCAGGTGATTCGGATCGAGGGTTACCGACAGAAGCAGACGCCCAACGGGATCATTTACGAGAAGGAAACCTTGGGCGTAAGCGGGGGCAGCCGCGGCGGGCAGTGCCCTTACTGAGGTTGAGGGTTAGATGGGAACTGTTCCATCATACCGGGCGAAGTGCGCGGGGGGGAAGGGGTCCGTCGGGGGGAAGTGTTTTCAGCATTTGCGGCAGGCGGACACCAAAGTGCCGGCGTTTGCCAACGCTACGCGCGTCAGGGACTATTTCACGGAGCCGAACAATCCGGCGGGGCGATTTCCGTACATGCGGCCACAGGGGGGCAGCGGGGCGAGCATGTGCTGTCTGTCATGCAATCCGGGGGACGGGACGGATGTTTGCTCCGGAGATCCGACGCCGAATCTGCCCCCCTGCGGGACATGGCCATTTGATGAACGGCCCGGCGGGGCGCTGGGTTTTGCCTGCGCGGCGGCGCCGGATTTTTCCAGCGGATATAACTGTTACCATTACACGGGCAAGACGGTGGACCTGGGTGTGTGCCGGCAGCGGGGATTTAAGGCGGTGCAGGCGTGTCTGTATTGGTACGGAGACTTTGGGTTTAACTCGACGGACCGGTCGCAGGTGAAGGCGGGGAGCTTTAGTGTGACCTCCTCCGCTGATCCGGACGGGGTGCACCAGGACACGCAGCTTTCTTATTTGCGAACTTGCGAGCCGCTGGGGGTGGGCAGCGCGCCGGACCAGACGAAGTACCTTTCAGCGACCGCGGACTCGGATGGGAATCCCGGGATTCATGGGAAGTTTACGGCGAGCGTGGGCGGGGTGGTGTCGAGCTATGAGATCACGCGGAACGTGTCGGTGAACAAGTACACGGGATGCATCACGCTTGATGGCACGGACACCCTGACGGGATCGGAGCTGGATACGGGCAATGGGGTGACGATGCAGGAGCTGCTGGGGAGCTGGTTCAGCGCGCTGGCGAGTTTCAAGGGGCAGGCGGACACGCCGGAGTCCATCGTGTCGGGCACTCCTTGGGGCGGGGGCGCGGGGGGGGGGGCCAGCGGGGTGAACAACTCGGGACTGTTTCCTTACGGGCCGGCTCCGTCGCTGATGCAACAGTTCGCGGACGGGATCTATGGGGTGATCGCAGGGTATGCCACCAGCTCGGTGGTGACGGGGGCGGGGAATGCGTGGTCGGTGGTGCAGAAGATCGTGGCGTCGGGGCAGCCGGATACGACGTGCACCTCCTCGATTGATTTGGACGCGGGGACGGTGAGCGTGACTTATACGGCCGGGTCGGGGGCGACTTCGGCGAACATCACGTACTCGCTGGCGATTTCGGCGACGGGGTTTGCCTACGATCTGAACATTGCTTACGGGAATGGCGACAGCATTGTGGCGTTCCTTTACGCGCACCTGGATGGGACCAATACATTTGCCGCGAGCGATGTGCAGAACCTGGCGGAGGACCTGGCCGGGCAGTGGGATCTGACCAATAACACCGTGTATCCGTTTCGGTCGGTGGTACCGGGGATCGGGCTGGTGGACGAGTTTTGCAGCGTGGCGCCGCAGGTGAGTTATCGGGCGGTGACCGCGCGGGTGGGGCCGATGACCAATTTGCCGGATTGGGATTCAACGATGCCGGCGTTTGTGGATCCGAACATTGCGCAGCTTGGGCTGGCCAACGCGGGGGACGCGCAGATTGCCGGGGCCCCGCTGGTGGCGGGGAATTTGGACGGGCACTTTGATTTCGATCACATCACGTTCATCGTGTGCGGTTCAATGGACGGGGAGGGGGATTTGAGCTGCACGACGGAGGTGCTGGGCAACGGGGCTCTGAGCGGGGCGCCGACGCAGGGAATGGCTCCGCAGGACCTGACGGACCAGGCGGTACCGAAGGCCGCGACGCGGTGGACGGGGAACCTGGAGGCGGGGAGTTATCCGCCGGGGCCGTTCGCATTGCTGACGGGGGGGCAGTTCATTTTGCAGAAATGGTGCCAGGTGCGGACGCCGCGGCCTTCGATCAATTTCGCGGGGCCGGCGGGGGCGGACCGGTTTGCGGTGGACGCGACTTCGATGGCGGCTTGCTGCGGGAATGTGCCAGCCTGGGCGGATGCGACGCCGGCGGACGGTTACTATGTGGTGCTCGATGAGGAGTTGGGGCCGCAGTACTGGAAGGTGGCGAGCGGGGCGAAAACGCTTTTGGGGAGCTGTCCTTATCCGAGCTGGTATGACGCGCGGCATGATGGGATGTACGGGCTGACGCGGTGGCCCGCGGCCTGGGCGATCGCGGGGAGAGTGGGGATCGCGTCGGCCGTGGCGAGCGGCGGGAACACAATCCTGACGCTGGCCGGGGCGGTGCCATATCTTTTCACCGGCGACCTGGTGGATGTGCAGACCGATCCGCTGGCGGCGCCGGTGGCGGCCGGGCTGGCGGTGACAGTGAACGGCGATGGGACCGTGACCGTGCCGGGGGCGCTATCGCTGGGCGGGCAGGCCTGCTACCTGGTGTCACACGGCGCTCCGCCCTGGTGGTGGTTTGATAACGCGGCCAAGGGGGAGTTTGCGCGGGTCGAGTGGACTTTTGACAACCGGAGCGTGGCGATCACCCCGACCTTGCGGCAGGCGCAACAGACGAACCTGGGGATGCCTCAGGCGGTGGCCGGCTATGTGGTTTACCAGAACTGTCTGCCCTGGGACCCGTGCAACCCGCAGGTGATGTGCTACTCGCCGAACTATGACGCGGCGGCCCCGGACTCGATTGATGATTTTGCCAATGGGCTGAGCTGGAACTTTCCGGCGCTCACGCTGGACGATGTGTGCGGGTCGCAATGGCAGGCGCAGATCGTGGAGAGCATTGATGATCCGCTTTGGCAGGCGCCGGCTGGGCCCTGCCAGTATCTGCAAAACACGCAGACCGATGCGCTGGGCTATGCATGGTCGGAGGATGACGGGAGCTGCCCGGCCGATGCGACGGGCGGCAATGGGGACTGGTATTACGCGCACCGGCCAAAAGTGGAGGCGCGGGTTTCCGTGCCGGCCCCTTGGGTGACGGGCGAGCTGGCCAGCCCGGACTTTGAAGGGCGCAGCGGGGTGAAGATTACGGCGCTGACGCAGGCGCAGCTCGCGACGGCCATGCCGACGGATGGGGTGGTGTTTTTGCCGCCGGGCGCGGTGGGGCCGACTGGTGATGGGGTGACATGCTCGGGGGAGGGGCCGTTTATGATCCAGCCGAACCTGGTGGATTCGCCGTGGGGGCTGGCGCTCATCGAGGAGGGGTGCGTTTGCGCGGCGGGACGGTTTGCGGCGGTTTACCAGGCTAACCTGGTACCATGCACGACGCCGGACAGGTACCCGTCAGCGGGGCCGATTCCGCCGGCGCAAGGGCCGCAGACGAGCGATGCGGGCGGGAGCACGAGCGACGCGCAACCGCTGACGAGTGATTGAGACTATGAGAATGATTCGACTTCTGGTGTTGGTGCTCCTGGCGGCCGGCGCGGTCCGCGGGCAGGAAGATACGAACGCGGTGATATTCATTCCGTTTGCCGGGACCAATGATCTCTCGACGGAGTGGTGGACGACGTCGGATACCAACGCGACGGGCATTGCGCCTTGGAAAGCCTGGTGGGCGGCCGATGTGAATTTTCAGAGGCTTAAGAGGCAGGTGGATGCTCTGACCAATGCGCCCTCCAGCGGCGGGGCCACGCCTACCAACGCCATGCTTAATAGCTTTCGCGCGCCGGCGTGGACGGCGAACAGCATCAGCCTGGCTGCCGGGGCTTCCAATGCGCCGGTTTGGGTGACCAACCTCGCGCAAGTGGACTACACGGTGACCCTGGGCAGCCCGCAACTCTACTTCTCATTTGATGGCACCAACTACGTGTCTGGGTCCAGGACCCTGATTACAAACGTGCCGGTGAAGGTCGTGTTTTTCTCCGGGCTGGGGATAGATACCAACTCCATGAGCCCAACGGAGATCCCGATGCCGGCGGCGGTAACCAATGTGACGTACTGGGCGCTGACGCGACCGGACCTGTTCGGCGTTACGAATGCGTTCTATGGGGAGAAGGTATTTGTGAGCGAGCCGGCGAGCCCTTCAGAAGCAGCGTCGAAGAACTATGTGGACAGCTCGTTTGCGGGCACGTCTTGGTGGTCCGCAAAGAACGACGTCCAACTGAACAGTTACACGCTGAACTTCAGCGTGGCCTGGTCTGAGTTTGTTTCCGGCAACCAGGGGACGGCGCTCCACATGGATTTTCTAGGGCAAGACGCATTCACGATTTCCTATACGGCCTACACGCAGCCGACCAACCTGGTGACCGCCAGCATTGACGGCACGGGCACCAACGTCCTGGTCTCTCTGCCCACAAACGGCGTGTCGTCGAGCGCGCGGCTGCTGTTGTCGCACTATCTGACGCCCCTGAATTGGCAGCTTTGCAGCAGCCCTCCGGTCCTCTCGGGTGGCGCCTGGGTATTCACGATCCCGTTTCCCTGGCCGGATAGCGGGTTCATGATTTCCTCGATCCCCTCGCCAAATCCGGGGGTAATGACGTTGAGCACGCTTTTGCAGATGACCCCGAGGACCATCACCAATTCAACGGATACCACGTGGGGCTATGGGGCGGGGCTGGTAGTTGCCGACACCAACTACGTCAACTTTTCGGTTGGCACCAATCGGTGGAAGAGAGCGGCGCTTACCTCCTGGTAATATAACGATGATCATCCAGCCGATGGCACCGCGGCGCGCGCCGAGAAGGGTCGCGGCGGGGGGCGGCTCGAGCTGCGGGGACCTGGCAGGGGCCGAGCTGCAGGACTCGCGCTGGGCTATCTGCCGCGGGTGTGAAAAGTGGGAGCCGGTCTATGAGAGCTGCACGCCCTTCGGAGGGTGCATCCGGAAGCACCGCGCGGCGATTGGGGCGCGGGAAGGGAAGTGTCCGGAGGGCAAATGGTGAGAGTTGACTGCCGCGAGCTAGGCATGAACGAGCTAACCAAAGAGGCACTCCAGGAGCGTTCCCTGCTGGTCCGAGCATGGGAGGCGGCTTGCAAGATCGAGCACCCATCGCCGGATGAAGCGAATTTCAGAATCGCGATCGCCAAGAAGCTCGGGACGTGTTTCAACCTCCGGGAGATGCGCGCGGTCGCCATCAGCGGACCGGTGCCGCCATCCGCCGGCAGGAAGTAGTCATCCACCTGAATATATGAAAAGACAGTATTGTTGTATTCTCGCCCTCACCGTCCTGGCCGTGATGGCCGCGCGCGGAACGGATGTGCAATGGTCCTATGGCGACTTTAGCCAGGTGCCGCAGACGCGACGGCCGTTGATCGTCTATCCATTGATCGTGAACGCGACCAATGCCGCGGGCGTCACGACGGGAGATTGGATCGTGCGCACCACCGGGGCGGATGGCACGGCCACGATCAGCAACATGCTGCCCGGGTGGGTGCGCGCTGAGTTTTGGGGCATCAATAAGGTAAGTACCAATTGGTACCAGATCCCGGACACCAACGTCCTGGTGTTCGCGTGCAACTGCCTGCAGACCAACTTTTTCGTGGGGGGCCCGCTGCCGTTGCCGGCGCCGTGGTGGGGCAAGGCAGAGTTGGTTCCGGGGACCAATACGACCTTCCGGACCAACTCGGGGAAAGTGTTCATTGATACCGAAGCCGGCGGGCCCGGGGGCGGACAGGGCATGGGAGCGTTTATAACGAACGGGGAAAGCAGCGTGCAATTCGAGAGCATTTCCGCTCCTGGAACAGGCACGGCACTGACGCTAACGGCCGGGGCCGGAAACAACGGCAACACTGGAGGAGGCAACCTGGTTTTGTCGGGAGGCGGGGATGCCTACAACCCCGGGGTGGTGGATGTGATCTCTCCGCTGGCCGTTAATGAGCTGAGCACCTATTACCAGCCAGGGCTCAGCGTCATCAACATTTGGGGCTCGCTGTCGATTGGGGATGCCGTGACACCTATGGCAATCTCGCTCGGGTATGGGGACACCTCGCCCTTTTCGGTGGACTATTCGGGTGGGGTGCATGCGACCTCTTATTACGGGCTGCCGGCGGCGCCGGCACTGCCGTTTGTGGTGGTCTATCCAGGCGGAAAATACCTGGCCAACGGAGTCACGATCACGGCGTCCGGAACCCAGACGGCTGCGATTCAGGAGGCGATCAACGCGCTGCCGGCGGGCGGGGGCGAAGTGGTCCTGTCACCGGGGGTCTATTACATGACGGCGGGGATCAATGTGCCGGGCCTGTTTAATCAGGGATATGGGCTCGTGATGGTCGGAGCGGGAATGAGCCGGAGCTGCATCGTGTACGCCGGGAGTGTGCCGAGCTATACGCTGAAAGTCGGCAGCCCGGATTTTGGGAACGCAACGGTATTTTGCATGCGGCACTTGTGCGTCGCGTCCTGCAACAACGCGACGACCAATATCGTTTGGCTCGAGGGATCTCACAGCTCGGCGACCAACAACAATGGCGGAGGCCTGGCCGCGGCGGACATTGAGGGCTGCTGGATCGGGTATTGGCCGAGCATGACCAACAACGCGGGCGGCGATTTCACCCCATCCGGGATTCCGGACAGCGTGAAGCACGATCTGATCGGCCTCGACGTGAACTTGATGTTCAACAATTTGGTGTGGATCCGCGGCAACCAGATCTCCTATTGCTTGGTGGGGCTGAGCATTTCGTGCGACCACCCGAGCATCGAGCACAACACCTATAACTTTTGCGGGGATAACGCATCGCAGCCCAATGACTGGCCCGCCGCGACATCCTGGTCGCTGGGGGCGGGACTGAATCTGTATCATGGGCATGGGTTTGCAGTGAACACGACGACCACCCATAGCTGGCGATGCTGCAATAATTCGTATATCGGCGGCGGGGCGCTTACCGCGACGCCGGCCATCGTCATCGATCACGCTAAAGATTGGCTCATTGGGTGGAACTGGACGTTCGAGTACGAGAATTTCGAGTGGCCAAGCGGAAGCCCGTTGATTGCGACGACGAGCCTGGCGACCAATACGTTCGTCAACCCAATGGGCTATCACACGGATACATGGGCGAGCTACCCGAAATACGCCTTCACCAACCTGACGAATTTTACGGGCTGGCGCGGCACGCCGGCATCAGCAGCGAACATCCGGACCTGGGACTGGAATGCGGCACAATATGACATGACAATGAACGCGTTAAGAACCACAAACGCGCCGCAGCCGGGTTATCTCCTGCGGGTGGACGGCACTGGAACCAATCTCTATTACGCTCCGAACTGATAGCCGGTTGACGGGCTGCGCGCTGGTGAATGCAACGCGGCGCCGCAATTCTGTCAGTCTGGCTACCCACGGGGGCTATGTTTGCCCTGGTCAATGCAGTAAGCCTCAAGGGGTGGCTCACGGTTTTTCTCCTGGGAGTGAACATCACATATACAATCTGGCGCTGGCGGCGGGATCTCTTTGTGGTGTGCGAGGCCTGCCGCATGGGGCGCGTGCCGCATACTTGCCCGCTGCCTCCATCCCGGCGCCGGCCGTGGTGGTGTCCAAAGAAGCTCTGATATGAAGGTAACAACCGAACAATGGGTTAAGTCGTTGGTCGCGGCCTTTGTCACCGGGGCCGCATCATCGCTCCTGTCATCTCTGGGAATCTCGGGCGCCCAGGTCGTGGGCATCAACATCACGCAGCTCAATTTGAAGCAGCTCGGGGTTATCACATTGGCCGGCGGGGTGGTGGGCGCGGCGGCTTATCTCAAGCAGTCGCCGGTGCCCCCGGAGAGTTGACAGCAAAGCGGGTGGAGAAAGTTACAACAACGCAAAGACTCAATATGAAAAACAGACTTCTCTTCGCAGCAATCTTGGTCGCGGGCTTGGCCGTCGCATCGGCCCCGCTCAATGCTCAAACCAACTCTCCCCCGGCGCCAACTCCGCCAGCCGACGAACCGTCGTTTTTCAATGTGGCGCTGAACTACTTCACGTCCTTCAACACCAATCTGGACAGCACGTTTAACAGCGAGCACGGGTCAATGTGGGCCGGGGTGGCCACGATCTCGAAGAGCGTCGCTCCGCTGGCGAATGAGATCGGCGTGAACTACGACGTTTACCGGTTCGCCGGCAGCAATTCGACCGCGGGCCTGCGGATCTCAGTGGAGGACACGGTCAGGGATTCGGGGATCGCCGGCACGGTGCTGAGCGAGGGCTTTGGTGTGGGGCTCACTTATGTGATTCACGACACCCGGCTGACCGCGTATCTGGAGGGCGTCTATGCGATGAACGAGCTGCAGGACAAATACTGCGCGGAATTTGGGCTGCGGATTTCGAAGGCGCTCACAACCCACACTTTCGCGGGCGTGGGCATCGGGATGCAGTTGCCATCGGAGCGGAAGATCCTTTCGGCCTTCGCCGGGTTCACGTTCTAATGCGCTTCGGCCTGGTCAGAGGCCGGTCGCCGGTCGTGAGCGATGGCATCCGCTGGGAAACGCGGAGTGTTTACAGCCATGCCAATATCATTTTCGACGAGGCGGTCTTTGAGGCGGAAGCTTCCGGTTTTGTCCAGGTGCCTTCGCTAGGCGTAAACAACTCGGGCTGCCAGGTAGATTTGCTGGGCTATAAGGAGCCGCTGAGCCCGGCGGAGGAGGCTATTGCGTGGCAGGCGTGTCAGGGAATGGTCGGAGAGCTATACGACTATGAAATGATCAAGGGTTTCCTCACGCGCGCCAACTACAAGCCGGCTAGCAGCCAGCGCCGGCTGTTTTGCAGCGAGGCCGTGTTCCTGGTGAGCATCGCCCTGGGTCCCGCGCGATTGCTCCTGGAGCGCATCGAGCCCTGGGCGGTCCCTCCGGAAGGGATTGCGATTTCCCCGCTCCTTCAATGGGAGCAAACGGTCCTCGTTCCATGAAAACCATCCCTTTGCTTTTGCTGCTGGCCCTGGCCGGCTGCAGCTACCGGGCCCACCAATATCCGCTTCAGCCGGGCGAGGCGGTCATGTTCAGCTCGGAGGCCCGCGCGGCGGCGTATCGCCAAGCCTCCGGAAACGACCGCTGGAGCACCAACCGCTGCGTGCGCATCACACGGCCGTGTTCGGTGACTTGCGAATGAACAGCTTCGTCCGCGGCGAGCTGAGGCTGACCAAGCTGCTGGACCGCCGTAACGAGGCGGAGCGGGAGTATCTGCGCGCCCAGCGGGAGGTGGACTGCTGTCTGGCGGCGCTCCAGATCCTCATCGAGCGGGCGAAGGGCCGAAAAACGCGCGAGCCGGAGAAATGGCCGGAAGGCGTCGGACTGCATTTGAGCCAATTGACGGCTCACTGCCCGGAGCCGGCGGCGGCGGAGCCGGTGCACCGGGCCGACTGATTTGGACAGGGCAGCGAGGGCAGGCTGCCAAAAGCCCCCCACGCCCCTCCAGGGCTTCGCGACCCCTCGGTTACCCCTCCCATACCCGCCCCTGGTCCGAAGCCTATAAATCGGTCATAGCGGGGTGGCAGCCGTGCTGGGGCAGCGCGTGTGGAGCCTGGGGCAGGATAGGAAGCCTCCGATCCGGGACCAGGCGGTCCAGGGCGCGCGAGGTCTTCGCGTCCAGTTCCACAGGGAACACCGGGCGGAAAGCTGTGGCCTTCGCGGTCGCCGGTAACGGTATCGGGCAGGGGGAAGGAGAGGTTTTCATGGCTGGAGCTTAATCCCCAGGCTGAGCCCGGTCAAAAAGGGAACAATTGTTACGCTTTGGCCCATTGGTGCCAATTGGTGACAGGCGGACCTCAGCTTGGCGCGACTTGGCGCAATTGGGCTCGGTTATGGGGATACTATCCAAATGTGTAGTATCGCTCGGAATGACGGGCCTGCGGCCTCGGTTTCGTGGTCGGTAGAATTTGCCGCTCCGCAGGTTCAAGTCCTGCAGCGCGCACCATTCAACGCTTACAGGATTTCCATTTCCATTAAGGCTGGAGGCTAAAGCTCACGTTGCCACCTGTAGCGATGTCAGAACGTGGCCTTGAGAGTCTAAATGGGGGGTTGCACAGGATGGGTTTTGCTTAGGGTGGTTGGTCTGAGTCCCCCTGTCCAGCACGGCCACGTCCACGTCAATCCGGTGGTGCCGCCATTGATGTGGGCCAGGGATGTTGGTAATGCCCATCCGCGCCACGCCCGCAGGAACCGCTTGGCCCCTAAGCGTCGCCAAGCCGTCTGGTCCGACCAAGAGGATACCGGATTTCGTCATTGGCGCAATTCACGCTTAAGCTTCCAAGCCTCACTTCCCCGCCGCTCTTTCCCCCTCCGGTAAACAATAGCGCCACAGCGACGCCCCCGACCCGAAATAAACCGCCTTGTCCACTACGGCAAACCCACAGCCCACGTGAACCGGGGCCGCCGCGCTATAGGCGAGCGATCCGCGCGCAATATCGAATACATACACGCCTCGGGAGGTCAGGCCGACCAGCGTCCCGTCCGCAACCTGGCCGAGGGAAATATCCACCTGCGGGCCGGGCAATTGCACCGTCTGCACCACCTTGCGGGATGCGGGATCAAAGACGAACAGCCGGTCACCCACAGTCGTGAAGACTTTCCCGCTCGCGGCGAATGTGGCCGGGTAATGCAGGGCTCCCGGCACAAGCGCGGTTTCGAACACCTTCTCCTTCTTCTTCGGGTCGAATGCGAAGAACTTCGCTTCTTTCTCCGCCGGGCGGCTGCCGCCACCGCCGTAGTTGCCACTGCCCCCGAAGATGAGCCCGCTCTGCGGCTCCCAGGCGAGCGAAACGATGCTCTGGTTAGTGATTACGTTGCGGTAGTTCTCGATCGTGCGGTTCTGTTTTGGGTCCCAAACACCCATCGCGCCGCCGAGTTGGCCGTAAGGCGGCTCGCTGCCGATATAGATCAGCCCCCCCGGCCCATAGACCATGGCGCGCGGGCGCAGGTGGCCATCGCCTACGCCGCCGAACGATACCGGGTTGCTGTCTGCGCTGCGGCCGAACTTCCAATACGGCTTAGCCGGGTCATAGAGGTTCATGACGGCGCCGACGTAGTAGCAGAGGTAGAGCTTGCCCTCGCATTCGAGCATGGAATAGACCTCGCCGTTGGGCATGGCGCCGAGATGCTCGCTCCGGTTTGCCGCCGGGTCATAGCGAAAGACTTCCAGCGGCAGTATCGTGCTGCCATAAACGCAGTTGTTGGGGCCGGCCCCGACAAGGAAGATACTGTCCCCGTTCGCATGATACTCAAACGTGCGCTCGATCGTCTTGCCGGTCCGGGGGTCGCGCAGGGAGAAGTGACCGCGGTCGAATTCAGTAACCACGCGGCCATCGCGGAGCTTGAGCGGTGGCGGTGCCGGCTCGGTGGGCACGTGCACCGGCGTCTCGTCGTCCAGCCGCATGAGGTTGGTGCCGAATGCGGCATAGACGTTGCCGTCGCTTCGGCGCGACACATTGACGGCCGACCAGCCTGGCGTGCCGCGCAAGCCTGGCGGCAAGATGCTGTGATGTTGCCGGGTTGCGGGATCGAACACCACCAGGTCGCCTACCGCCGTGCCGATGCCGACATACACCCTGCCATTCGGCCCCACCGCCAGACTGCGGGCGTACATCTCGGTGGGGTGCATGCGGCCGAGGTCTTCCATCGCGCCGGACTTCGGATCGAAGCTCACCAGCTTCGCCTCGGGAAAGGTGCAGGCGTAGAGCCTGCCGTCTTTGCCGGTGTCGAACTGCCAGAGGTAGCTCTCGCTCGCCGCAGGCCGGCCAAGGACCTGGATGCCTTTGTCCGGTTGCTTCGGGTCGAAGCGCAGAATCAGGCCCCCGTCCCAGGTGCCCAGATAGATCCGTTCATCCGGCCCGGCGATGAATGCCCAGGCTCCCGGACCCTCCGGCGCGTTGAATTGCCGTGCCTCGCCGGTGTCGGGGTCCACCTGCACCAGGAAGAGCTTCCCTCCCGTCTGGTTGAAATTGAAATAGAGTGCCTCGCCGCCACGACCGTTCGGGCCGACGATGCAGCCCATCAGGCCGCCAACCTTCACCGGCACGCCCAGCGATTCAAATCGGCCCACGTTGGCGCCGTAGGCGGACAGGGCCAGGGCCGAGCAGGCAAGGAGCCGAAGGCTGGGCCCAATCACTCTTATATGCATTCGGCCCTCCATCTTAATGGGAGTCACAGCCCTCTGCGAGACTTCTTCTCGTGGCGGCGTCCAGGCAGAGCGCCGCTGTTTGTGGTTCTGGCCTTTGGCGGTCTTCTGCCGGGACGCCGCTACGCCCATGAAGTCAGTCCAGCATCTCGAACACAGAACCCAGCCTCCGGTTCTGCCGAATGCAAGCCAGCACCTTCGAGTATCTGCCGGCCAAAGTCTTCTCCTGCCGGGCGAGGCAACAGAAGCGCACGGGCGAAGAATCCTCCAGCCCGCTGACAAAGGCCCCGGTATAGAATTCGCTGTTTCGGGCCACTGCTTGGAGAATCAGAAGCCTCAAATTGTCCTGGATCAGGCCCATGATGGAGGCGGATTGAGACGAGGCGAAGCGGTTGAAACTCCCGAGCACGTGTCGCGTGAAAGCCCACAGCCTTGAGGTGAGCCCATCCAGCATCCCCAGCCTCGCCTGACGTGTGAAGATTGTCATGTGGCCGTTGACCAGGTCGTCGCGCAGGTCTTGCAAGTCGTCCATGAGTTGGAGCACTACACCGTAGGCGAACATGAACTCCGCCTCGTCCCCGGTCAGCCAGCCCCGCACCAGGCAGGCGTCGGCCAGAACAGAAGTTCCACCCTTGGCTATGCTGAGGTCCAACAGTGCCTGCTCGTCCCAGGCCCTCGCCACATCCTGCTGAGCGAGGCTTTTCATTTGCGCCTGGTGGATGGCCTGCAGGCTGAGATAGACCTCCGGGATTTCCGGCCTTGGGTAAAGCTGTTCGATTCTTCCGACCAGGGCGCCGACTTCCTCGCAATGTGCGTCCGGCGGTGGTGCCTTTTCGCCCGCGAGTCGGAGCGCCAGCCAATCGCCGAAAGCAATCTTCGCTGCGTGTCCGAGCCGCGGATCGTCCAGGCGGTTGTCCGTCCACGGATAAAGCATGCTGTAGGCAAAAACTGCCGGGGAGAGGGTGATCGGCGCTCGCAGGAGCAACTGGACGCTATGCATGACCCACACGTTCCGCAGGGCCTGGAACAGGCTCTGGTCGGTTATTGTTGGACAGAATTCTCTCGCTTCCCGAAGGAACTGGCGTGTCGCCTCCAAAGCCTCGGCAGTGAACAGTTGATTCAGCCCCTCTGCGTCACAGGCCAGGTGCTCGCCTGCCATCCGCCGCATTGCCTGAAGCAATTCCTGCCGCCACGCTGCGCGCTTTGCAGAAGACGCCGGCCAGCGGCGCAGAAGCCTTTCGATTGCCGCGAAGTCCTGGTCGGCACGACTCTCCCGCTCCAGCTTCTCCGCTGACGACACGTCGGCCCCGAATCCATGGAATGCCATCTCCGCCTTCGCTGTAGGGGCAGGCATCTTGCCTGCCATAGAGCCGGGCATCCTGCCCGGCGGAAATGCTGTTCGCGCGGCCTGCGCGCTGGAAGATTCGAGCGACCCTCCGGCCGGCAAGACGTCTGCCGCTCTGTGTCGGTAACGCCCCGATGCTCCGGCCTCCGCCCAGGCTTCGGCGCACTGGGCAACGTAGCCTGCTATCCTGCGGTGGAACGCGCGCTGTTGAGCTTCATCGGGGCTCACCATGCCAGGCGATTGATGCCATGCAATGGTCTGGTCCAGTCTCCCCTGGCTTTGCTCCACCTCGCCTGAGGGGAGGGCTTCTTCGGGGACCTCGGGCCTCAAGGACCGGCCATCGCTTGGGCAAAGTTGCATCGTGTTCATAACCGTGCGTGTCTGGGAACTCCCGCCTGGAGTTCCATCTTGAGGCTGGTTGGACGCCGGAAACACGCCGTAATAGTCATCAACCCCTTATTACGAATCGGTCGGCAAAGGTTACGGCTTCTCCGCATCGGGGATTGAGGCTGCCCTCCTCATAAGCGGCTTAAACCTTGCCAATCAATGCCCGCCGACTCATATTCGCACGCATCCTGGAGTTGATGCCATGGCTTCCTCTTTCTTCCTGCTGTGCATCCTCGGGGCTTACTGCCGGGAGGTCGTCTGTAAGTCCCAGCAGATAGCAGGTTGCAGTTATCCCTCCGTTATCTCTCCGTTGCCCCTCCCGATACACACTGTAGGTTCAACTTCAACCTACGGTGTGTATCGGGAGGGGCTACGGCGTGTATAGGGAGAGACTGCGGCGCGGTGCCGGGAGGGTGGTGGTGGACAAGTGCCTTGGGCCAAGGAGGTTGCAAACCTGCCCATTCAACTTTTCTAGGCTTCTGAAGCCTAAAGGCAGCGCCCCTTCGCCACGGTGGTAATAACCAGATGCGCCCCCGGAGGCGCGTTATTCGCTCTTGATGCGATAGAACGCGGCGTTCTCCGAACCCGCCGGGACAGTGAATGTTCCAGGCGTGGCGAAGTTGGTGTGCGCCCTCGTCCAACCGCCCAGTGGGGCGGCAGGGCTCGTGGACTTCAGGAGCACGAACTGCAACCCCGCGCCGCCACCATAGGTCAGCGTGGTGCCGATGATGTTGCTGATGGTGGTTGGTGCCAGCGGCGGCAAGCCAAACACGTTGCCGAAGACGCTCACGAGGTCGTATCTCATAGTGCCGCTGGAGGTGCCGGTAGGGACGTAGGCAGTGACGGTGGCGACATAGTTCGAGTTGGTGTTCCCAATGGCTGTTGCTTCCCATTCCGAGACGATGCGGAAGGCGATGTTGGTGCGGCTCACCGGCTGCGTGTTCACCGCCGGATCAATGACCGTGAGCACGGCTGGGGCGCTGGTGACGGAACCCGCGCCATTGGTCACGATGACGGTGTAGCTGCCCGCGTCAACAGCCAAAACATTGGAGATGCTCAAAGAAGGGGTGGCCGAGCCGGAGATTTTGACGCCATCCGCCAAGTCGGTCCCGTTCAATTGCCCTTGGTAACTCGGCGCAGAGCCCGTTGCAGTCACAGCATCAGGTCGGGAGGGACCCCGCAGCGGGTTGGCAGGCGCACGACTCAATGAGCGGGGACAAACCCCATCTGATCCAGGATCTGCTGTCCGCGGGATGATAGGACGAACGCAGCAAACTCACGCGCCGCGGGTGGGTCTGCCGCCTTGTTGGTGTAAAACCGAAGCGTGCGCGCATACGGGTACTTGCCATCCTTTACGGACGCCGCGGTGGGAGCCGCCCCGCTAATTGAGACGGCTTTAATGCCGGATTTGGCCGCCAACTGGAGGCTGGAATAACCAATCGCGTTGGGGTCCGCCGCAACCGCCTGGACAATGTCGGTGTAATTGGTGCAGGTTTTCGCCCCGAGGGCGTAAGGCTTGTCTTCCATCGCCAGCTCGCGGAAGCCGAGATAAGTGCCCGAAACGGGATGGCGGATGACCAAATGAACCGGGGAATCCGGGCCACCCACTTCCTTCCAGTTCTGGACGGCCCCGGTGAAGAGGTCCCGCACCTGCGCGCGCGTCAAGTCCGCGACCGGGCAGGCTGCGTTGACCACCACCGCAACGCAATAGGTGCCGATTGCCTCATTGGTGAGCTGGACCCCATGGTCCTGAGCCAGCGCGACCTCGTTCGTGGTCGCATCGCGAGAAGCTGCGGCGATATCGCAGCGGCCAACAAACAGGGCTCCAAAGCCATATGTTGTGCCTTTGAATTCGGTGTCAAACCCGGCATCGGGATGGTCCTTCTTGTATTCGGCGATAAGACGCGGGGCCAATTCTTCCCCGATCGTATTCGAGCCGCGGATGGACACCGTTCTCGTTTGGGTTGGTGAACAACCAGCCACAAGGAGAGCGAGGAAGACCAAGGTGGCGGCCTCGCAGTGAGTAGCGCGATGTTTTTTGAGCCATCTGCTGCACAATCCGTTTCTCATGACTTATCCTTTCGTTCCACGGGCGATGGCCGCAGCATCCGCCGCTACGACGGGGCAATCAAGCAGAAAAGCGACTATTCGCTCTTGATGCGGTAGAAGCCGGCATTTTCCGAACCCGCCGGGACGGTGAACGTTCCGGACGTGGCGATGTTGGCGTGCCCCCGTGTCTATCCGCCCAGCGGGGCGGCAACGTTGGTGGACTCCCGGAGCACGAACGGCAAGCCGTTTCCGCTCCCGTAAGTCAGCGTATTGCAGATGTTAAGCGCCATCGCTTTGAAAGCTGGAAGCGGCAGCTCAAGGCGGCTGCACGTTTGCGGTTGAATTGACCCTGCAATGTCGCAGAATGCGACGCTGCGTGAAGACCCGAACCTCGAACCTCGCGAGCCGGAGCTTGATTTGCCTGGCCCTCGGGCTGATCACCCTGGCGGTGTTTGCGCCCTCGCTAACCCATGATTTCCTGGTTTACGACGACCAGGCGTATGTGACGGAAAACCCGCATGTGAGGGCGGGCTTGACCTGGCAGGGGGTGGTTTGGGCCTTCCGAAGCTACGCGGTCAGCAACTGGCATCCGTTAACCTGGCTCTCCCACATGCTGGACTGTCAGCTTTATGGTCTGCGCGCGTGGGGACACCACCTGACAAGCCTGCTGTTACACATCGCGAACACCCTTCTGCTCTTTGTGGTTTTGCGCCGCATGACGGGGGCGCTTTGGCGCAGCGCGTTGGTGGCAGCCTTGTTTGCCTGGCACCCGCTCCACGTCGAATCGGTCGCCTGGGTGGCGGAGCGCAAGGACGTGCTCAGCGCGTTCTTCTTTATGCTCACGCTGTGGGCGTACGGCCGCTACGTGGAAGCCGTGAGTCTCAAGTCTCAAGTCTCAAGTCTTGAGTCCACAGTCCACGGTCCACAGTCCACAGAGGCCGCTCCACGCTTTACGCTCCACGTTTCACGTTTCACGTTTCACGCTTCACGCTTCTACCTTCTCTCGCTCTTCTTCTTCGCCCTGGGCCTGATGAGCAAACCGATGGTTGTCACGCTGCCGTTTGTCCTCCTGCTGCTGGATTATTGGCCGCTGGGGCGGTTTCGCGGCCTGGAGTCTGGAGTCCAAAGTCTAAAGTCCAACGTCCACAGGCCGCAGTCCACAGCCCACACGGCTCGTATATCGCCAATCGTATATCGTATATTGCTGGAGAAACTGCCTTTCCTGGCTTTGAGCGCCATTGGCTGTGTATTAACCGTTTCGGCCCAGCAGCCGTCAATCGTCTCGACGGCCGGGCTGCGGATTTCCCAACGCCTGGAGCACGCGCTGCTTGCGTACTTGCACTACGGGGGAGCGCTCCTTGTGCCGCGCCGCCTGGCGGTCTATTACCCATACGAAAAAGCGATTCCCGCAGGGGAAGTGGTATTCGCCGGTCTTCTGCTGCTGGCCCTGACGATGCTTGCCTTTCGGCTTGCCACACGGCGGCCTTACCTGGTCACCGGGTGGCTGTGGTTTCTGGGGATGCTCGTGCCGGTGCTCGGCCTGGTTCAGGTAGGCGAGCAGGCCTGGGCAGACCGTTACACTTATCTGCCGTCCATCGGGCTCTTTATCGCGGTGGTTTGGGGCATGAGCGAATTAGCGCAGCGGGAACCAGCCGCACGAACAGTTCTTCGCTGGCTGGCCGCGGCGGTGGGGTTGGCTCTGCTGGTTGGGACCTCGGTTCAATTGCGCTATTGGAAAGACACGCGCACGCTTTTCGAACACGCCGCGCGGGTCACTCGGGATAATCCGCTCGCCGCCACTCTTCTGGGCAGCCTGCTCGCCGACGAGGGCAAATTCGACGAGGCAATCGAGTACTACCGCACAGCGTTGCGCTACGCGCCCGGTTTCCCGGAGGCGCATTTCTACCTGGGCCACGCCCTCGACCAGCAGGGCAAGCTGGACGAGGCCATCGCCGAGTATCAGAAAGCGATATGGTACGAGCCTATCCGGGAACAGACACTGCTCCTTTATGGCGCTGCCCTGGCCAGGCAGGGCAAGCCCGACCAGGCCGCCGCCCACTACCTCGCCGCAATCAAGCTGGATCCGCAGTCGGCCGTTGCCCATAACAACCTGGCCAAGCTCCTGCACGCGCAGGGCCGGTTGGACGAAGCCATCCAACATTACTCGGTCGCCCTTGAGACCGACCCCGGCCTCGCTCAAGCCCACAACAACCTCGGCGTTCTTCTACTCCAAAAAGGCCGGGTGGCTGAAGGGGTTGCCCAACTTCGGGAGGCGCTGCGGCTCAAGCCCGGCGACCGCGAGTCGCAGCTCAACCTGGCGCAGGGCCTGGTTCAGCAAGAGCAATGGAGCGAGGCGGCCGCGCTCTTCACCAAAACCGTTACCGCCGCGACCGCCGACCCGAACCTCCGTTGCCAGTTCGCGAAGGCCCTCGCCCACCTGCACAAGACCCGCGAAGCCATGAGCCAGTTTGCCAGCGCCTTGCTGCTCCAGCAGGACCTGCCAGAAGCCCTGAGCGGCCTCTCCTGGATTCTGGCGACGGACGCCGATCCGCAGGTCCGCAATGGTGATCAGGCCTACGCCATGGCCGAGCGCGCCTGCGAGTTGACGGGCCGCAAGGATGCGGAAAAACTGAAGACGCTCGCAGCCGCCTGCGCCGAGAGCGGACGGTTCTCGCAGGCGCTTTCTGATGCCCAGGCCGCGCTGGACCTCGCCAGCAAGAACGGCCAAAGGGCGGTGACCGACGAATGCCGGCTCATGCTGGGGGCGTTCCGAGCGGGCAAGCCCTGGCGGGAACCGCGATAAGGCATGAAAAGCACGCGCGCAACCCGCGCCTTGCCCCCGCCAGGCTGAGCTCCGCAACCTTTCAGGCGACGCAAATGATTCAGCGCAGGCCCGCGGCAACCGCCTCGCCCAGGATTCAGTAGCGTATTCCTCGAAGTTGCCGTGCAGAGCCGACCTCTACCGAAACCCTCCCACAAACCCGGTGCCGCCTCCAAAAACCGCCGTGACTACGCCGCTAAACTGTTGCGTGTCAGAGCTTTTGGTTACATTCATGTTAAAAAAGACCAAGAACATGAAAGTGGACCAAAGCGTGCTTAAGGAATCTTCGCATTGTGAGTAAATTGTGCGTAAGTTTTCCTTCCCTTTTGCAAGGGAAGGGGTTAAATGATAGCGGTTTTGTAACCTCGGCGCAGGTAAAAACGTAGTTCGTAAAACAGGAAAGCCGACAGATGCTGAGCTTGAACAGTGTGTGGAACTTTTTGCATTCTGTGCCTGACAGGATCTGCCTGCTTCTGTAGTGTAAAAAAAGTATAACCATAATGCAGCTAACGCGTTCAAATCTATGAAAAACATCAGACCCTTACTTAGTGTTCTTGTCACAGCCGGCGTCGCTCTGGCTCAAGCAACCGCCTGGGCGGATTCCGCGGCCAGCATCCAGACGCAGGCAAGCGGCACTGCCGCAACGTACGATGATGCTGGCAGCGGTAACTACCCTATCGTCACCGCCGTCCTCAGCCACCCCGGTTCATTGGATGGATATACCTACGGCAATTGGGCATATCTTGCCGCGGATACGACAGGCTCGATGGAGATGTTTTATAGTTCTACACTCGCCGGACCCGCAGCCAATTATCCCAATCCGACCGTGGGCGACACAATACTTGCTCAGGGCGTTTACAGTCCTTTCCACGGGATTCCGGAGATTGCGAACGGGACGGCGCAGGCGATTAATGTCTTTGGCCCAGGCACTCAGGGCAATGCCCCTTATCCCCCGGGAGCGCCCGTGGTGACCACCATCCCGACAATCAACGTGGGGACGACTCTCCCTGCCGGCGGCGGCGTTAATGCGAGTGGTTTGGCGGGTTACTACTTGCAACTGAACAATGTCACGATTTCGGATGTCTCGCTCACGGGCAGCAGCCCATACACTGCCAACTGGCTCGTCCATGCCAATAATCAAGGGATCATCACGGACGGCTCGGCCAACAGCATGGTGATGTATTTGTACGCCTCTTCCTATTCCGACTGCGGCGCGATCGCAGCCAGCGGCGGTCTAATTCCCACCGGGCCGGTTGACATGACCGGGTTTGTTGACGACTTCTACACATCGTCAACCGGGGTGACTCAAGCGGAATTCGTTCCCGTGTCCATTACCTCCGTGCCGGAACCCTCGGCTATGGCTCTCGGTGGCCTCGGCTCTGCCCTGGCGTGGGTTTGCTACCGCTTGCGCAAGAAGGCCTAAGGTCTATACTGTTCTGACATCATGGGCGCACCTGAGGGTGCGCCCTTTTTATTTGTCCGGGGTTGGGCCGGGAAGCGGGACCGGCTTGCCGGCGTGGTAGAGGTTGCTCTCGGATTGAATTTGCCTGGCCAGGCCTGGAATGGACTGGGCCTCCGCCAGGGTCGAGGCGTGTTGAGCGGTTTCCACGGCTTCAGGAAAGCGCCCGGCCTGGGCCAGGGCCGCCGCCAGGGTGCGGAGGATGAGCGGCTTTTCTCCGCCGGTCAGGGCATTGGCTTGCCGGGCCAGCTCCACCGCTTTATCGCCATCGCGCAGCGACGCCGCCGGACAGGTAGCCAAAAGCCAGGCCAGGTTATTCTGGATGCCAGGATTGGCTGGGGCGATCGCCAGCGCCTTTTCGTATTCCTCCTTGGCTTCTTCCATGCGCCCCATCTGGAAGAAGCAGAGCCCGAGGTTGAGATGCAGGCCCGCGTCATTTGGACGGATTTCGAGCAGCCTTTGGAAGTGAGGGACTGCCAGGTCGGCCTGGCCCTGCTGCAATAGCGCGTTGGCAAGGCTTAGCTGTGCGGGCAGAAAGTCGGGCTCGAGCTGAACGGCGATTTCGTACCGGGGGATAGCTTCATCCGGCTTGCCCTTAAGGCCGAGAGCCTTGCCGAGGTTAAACTGCGCCTCGGCGGAGCGGGGCGCGATTTCCACTGCCTTTTCATAATGGACAATGGCTTCGTCCAGTAATCCCTTTTCACGAAGAGCATTGGCAAGGTTATTGTGGAACTGGCGGTCATTTGGGTGAGCTTCCAGCCCCTTTCGGTAATGGCTAATGGTTTCATCCAGCCGGCCTTGTTCGTAAAGCTCGTGGCCGAGGTTCACAAACGCGAGCTTGTTGCCGCTGGTGCAGGCTAGCGCGTGCCTCCAGAGCGTCTCGCTGTTTTTCCAGTAGGCTGTCTGTTTCCACGCACAGACCATCAGAATCGCCAGAAGCCCCGCCACCAGTCCTCCAAGAGCCAGGCGCCCGACCTGCCATTTGGCCGCCGCTTCCGCCCCTAGCCACGTGATGGCCAGATAAACTCCGATCTGCGGCAGGTAGGTGTAGCGGTCGGCGTGGGCCTGATCCCCCACCTGCACGAGCCCGAGCACCGGCAGCAGCATCACGAGATACCATAGCCAACCCATTAAGAGCCAGGGGCGCCTGCGCCGCTCTCCCCACGCTATCGCCGAAAGCACCAACAAGAGGAGACTGGCCATCGTCACTTGCCAAGCTGAGGTGTGGGGTGGGAAAGGATAAAATGCCGCCAGCCGTGCCGGATAAAGCATCTGGACCAGATAGACCTTGCAACTCAAGAGCGCGGTGCCAAGGCGCGTCGGCAACGGGAAGGTCTCGAAGGGTTTCATGGCCTTGCTTTGGGCCAAAAGCGTGACCACGCAGGAGGTGGCCGAGAGCGCCAGGAACGGCAGCTTTTCCAGCAGCAGGCGCCAGATAGTTGAGGGGTGAGAGTTGAGGGTTGAGGGTTCAAAGCGACGCAACGGCCAGTAATCCAGCAGCAAAAGCACGACTGGCAGGGTCACAAGCATCGGCTTGCTCATCAGGCCCAGGGCGAAGAAGAAGAGGGAGAGAAGGTAATAGCGTGAAGCGTGAAGCGTGAAACGTGATGCGTGGTCCGTGGTCCGACTGCTAATTCCCTCTGCCTTCTGCTTTCTGAATTCTGATTTCTGACCTCCGCCTTCCGCATAGCGCACATAGGCCCACAGCGTCAGCATGAAGAACAAGCCGCTGAGGACATCTTTCCGCTCGGAAACCCAGGCCACCGATTCCGCCCGCAACGGGTGAATGGCAAAGACCGCGGCCACGAAGGCGCTGCGCCAAAGAGCGCCGGTCATCCGCCGCAGAACCAGGAAAAGCGCGATCGCCGTCGCGCTGTGCAGGAGGACGCTGGTGAGATGATGGCCGCCAGCACGTAGTCCGTATAACTGGCAGTCAAGCATGTGGGAAAGCCAGGTCAGGGGGTGCCAGTTAGCATGATGGGGGCGGGCGAGGGCCCAAATAAACCCGTTGAACGAGAGGCCGTGGGCCACGACGGGATTCGTAACGACATAATCCCCGTCGTCAAAGTTAACGAACTGGTGCCGCACGGTCTGGCCGAAAACAGCAAGGGTGATGGCCGCCAGAGCCAGGCAAAGCCCAGCCACCCGTAAGCGCAATGCGGCCTGGGGCGTTTTCTCGGCATTTGAGATGAGACGACTCATCGCCGGCGGTTTCGTTTTCTGCTTTCGGCCTTGTCCGCGCTAACCTGGTTGGCCCGTATGCTGATCTTGCAAACCAGGCGCGCCCCGAGGCGTTGGCGTCATTCTAAGTGTCCATGGCATCGTAACACTGCGGCGGGGGAGCTACTTCATAACCCCGAACCCGGATTAGGGCCCGAGCCGCACGCGGTAGTAGCGTTGGGTCGCGTTGGTGGCGGCCCCGACATCCAGGTAATTGGTAACCGAACCGGTGGTCAGGAGAGCGGCCACATCAGTGAAGCTGCCACTTCCGTCCAGGCTGTTCGCCTCCTGGAGCACGTTGGTCCTGCCGGGGCCCATCGTCCAGGTAATGAGCAGGTCATTCGTTTGCTCCGTAATCGAGGAAATGCGGAACACGGAGGTCGGATCGGTGGGATCGGTGCCAGCGAGGAATTCGGCCCAGTTGCTCATGCCATCGTTGTCAGGGTCGGCGGTGGGCGCCGCGGCGGGATTGGTCGTGCTGCCGAAGTAGAAGATCTGCCAGCTCTGGAAAGGCGTCAGGACCGTGATGTAGTTCGGCTCGGTGTTGGTGCTGGCACCACCGGGGCCGCTGGCCACGAGTATTACGCCGTAGGAGCCCGCCGCATAAACATGGGTTACATTGGTGCCGGTGGTATTCGTCGTGGCGCCGTCGCCGAAAGTCCAGAGCCGATTGGTAATGTTGCCCGTCGAGGTGTCGGTAAAGGCCACGCTTAGGGGGTCCGTGCCAGTGGTCGGGTCGCCCGAGAAACTGGCGACCGGCGGCGGCACGACCGGCGTGAGCGCGTTATATACCGTGGCAAAGCTATCCGACACGATGACCTTGCCGATGGACAAGCCGTCGGTGGCCACGCTGCTCGTACCATCCTGGGATATCACGAAGGAGCCCACGGAAGCGGGCACCGTGCCGCCGGCAATCGGGTTGGTGACGTACACGGCCTGCGAGGCGAGGTCAGCGCTGGTCGGGTTCACATAGACGAACATGTTCGTGTAGCCCAGGGGCGCCTGAACAATGACGCGGTATTGGACGCCGAAACTGAGGGGCGTGCTGCCAAAGGTATAAGGCCCTCCGAACTGCGCGGTGACACGGCCGCCCAGGACGAAGTTGGTCAGGCTGGCATCGCCGGCCTTGGCGCTGAGCCGGAAGTCGGCATAGCCGGACGCGTTGTTGCTTGTGTAAAGCGCGGTGAAGTAGGAGGGGGCGGTGCTATTGACCGCACTCGTCACGGTTAAGGTCAGGCCGTAAAAGACGGGGATGTTGGTTTGGGTGAAGTTCTTATAGGCGTCCTGGGTATCGGTGGTCTGGCCGCCGGGAATGATGACCTGGCCGCCGCTGACCTGGAGCGGCGCGCCGGACTGGGTGCTGTACTGCGTCCAACTGCTTTGGCCCACCAGGTTGCCCGCTGCAAAAGTGCTGAAGTCATCGTAGAACCCGAAGCTGGCGACCGTGAGGCTGGCCGGGCGGGTGGTGTTGCCGGCGCCGTTGCTCACGTTTGCGAAGGAGATGGTGTCGGAGTAGCTGCCGCCGGCGAGGCTGCCGGCATTCGCGTTGACGGAGGCGGTGACCGAGGTGCCCGTGCCGGGATCGAGCGCGCCGCTGGTGGTGGAAAGAGTAAGCCAGGCGGCGTTGTTGGTCGCGGCCCAGAGCAGCGTGCCCGAGCCCACATTGGTGAGGTAGTAGGTCTGGTTGGTCGGGACGAATGGCCCGCCCACGGGTCCGCTCGAAGTGAGCCCCGAGGCTGGGGTCACAGCGAGTTGGGGCGTCGTCAGGCCCACGATCAAGCTAACCGCGCGCGAAGTGCTGCCCGCATCGTTGCTGGCATTCGTGAACGACACCGTGTCCGAGTAAGTGCCCGCGGCCAGGCTGGTGGCGTTGGCGTTGATCGAGACGATGACGTTCGTGCCGGCGCCTGCCGCCAACGTGCCGCTGGTCGCAGAAAGTGTCAGCCAGTTAGCGGTGTTGCTCGCCGACCAGTTCAATGAGCCCGAGCCTGTGTTCGTCAGCGTGTAGGTCTGGCTGGCCGGGCTGAAGGGGCCGCCCGGCTCGCCTGAGCTGGCAAGATTGCTGACCGGTGACACCGCCAGCAACGGGCCGGAGACCTGAAGCGTGTAATCGGCCACTACGGGCAAATGATCACTGGCCGTGGTGAGGTCCGCGTAAAGCTGAGAGGCGCTGATGGGGGCACCGGCCTGGAGATTGGTCAGGGATGTGTTGGAGCCGGAGTTGACGTTCGTCTCGTAGGAGGTCGAGCCGTTATTGCCAAATACATGGTAGGTGCCCGGAACCAACGCCAACCCGCCCGGCGTGCCGTAATACACGTTGGTCGTCATGACCTGAAAATCATCCCGGTAATGAAGGCTCGCGGCGGACTCGGACTTCTGGTTTAAGAGGGAATTGGCCGTCCAATCTATGCCCGACGTGCCGGACGGATTCATCACGTCAATGCCCTGGCCTGGAACCGCCCCGTTGGGCGCGCTGGCAGCAAGCATGATCTGATAGGAGGTTTCCGTGCTGGTACTGATATTGTAATCGCCCACGTAGAGTATCCGCGCGTTGGCGGGCAGGTTGGTCGCCGCGTCGTTGCGGATGATTGTGGCCTCGCCGGTGCGGTCCTTCTCGTTGGTGGTGCCTGTGCCCGATTTGTAGTGGCTGACGTAAATGTAGAACTCGTTCGCCGGTGTGGGCGTCACCCCGGCCGGCGCAAACTCGTAGCGTATTACCTCGCGATACATCCCACTGGCGGAGCCGAGCTGGCTCATGCCGCCAGGGGGGTCAACCGGCACGGAGGCCACAAGCTGCACGGTGGTGGTGTTGTAGATGCAGGCATTGGGGCCGTTCCCGTCCGCGATGTCGCCGCCGCTTTCCGTCGCCTGGTAGCTGCTGTTGGTGTACATGCCGGGTGCGTTATAGTAGGCGTTCAAGCCGTTCACAATGGGGACGACGGTGGCAACGTTACTGGTCGTCTCCTCCAAAGCCAGAATGTCAATCGGCTGCGCCGGGTCGCTGCCCACGATTTCTTCGCCAATGCCTTCGAGCACGCCGCCCTGCTGCACCGTGCCGCCGTCAGAGGGGGTGACCAGGCCGGGGAGTGGCGCGGTAACGCCGTCAATGTCGGCCTCGATGTTGTAGGTGACGATACGCAGAGTGATAGTTTGGGCGGAAGCGGCAGACGCAATGCCGAAGGCCAAAAGGAATGCCGTGCAGGCTCGCAGGGCAGGGATTGTGCTAGTATTGTTCATCGTTGATATGGTTGTTGTGCAGGATCACCCCTTCAACTCGGCAGCCAGCGCTTGTGCTTGGAACGGCAGCCGGCAGGTCGGCGGGCTAATCCTCCCATAGCGCTGGCCGAATATGGAACAGCGGCAACTTCAGTTGCCGCTGACGCATCAAGGGGCTCACACGGGGTCACTATATGCTTCACTCTAGCAGCGCATTTGCGCTGCTGCAAGCAGGAAAGACCCGTGTCCAGCGATCTCCTGCGCGATAGCTCGCCTCGCCCGTTTCAGGAATAGGCAGGGGCAACTTCTCACCGCTCCAGAGGTGGCCGCGCTCAAAAAGAACAGCCCCGGCCTTTGTGGGCCGGGGCGCTCTGTATGAATTTGGACGGTTTTCCGCCAGCGGCAACTACGGCGTGGTAACGCGGTAGAATTGGCTACTCGCATTATTCACATCCGTGTAGCTGGCCGCCGAGGTGCTGAACTTCAGGCCGGTGGCAAGCGGCGCATAAGGCCCGGCAACATTCGGAGATGAGAGCACATTGTAGGAGTAGGTGTACGGCACGGCCGTCCAGCTTATCGTCGAGCTGTTTCCGTTACGTGCCCCGGAGAGAACGATCGGGTTGGTCATGATGTCCGCCGGTTGCGAGACGCCGATTCCTGACCAAAAACTGCCGCCACCACTAACGGCGTTGGCGAAGAGCACGCCCTGGACCGCATAGGCGAAGGCCGGCAATACGTAGCCAGTGAGGTTGGTGTCAAGCCCCCCCCAGAAATAGACATAACCTCCCAGGCCGGCGGCATTCGTGACGTAGGCATAGTAGTTGCCGGTAATGACCGTCCCCGCGTTCGTGCCGAAATAGACGTTCGTGAGCATGCAAATCGAGCCTTTCTTGGAGCCCAAACCTGTCAGCGCCCCCAAACTGTTGGTCGTGCCCAGCTCAACGGTTTTGTTGGTCACACCAATGGCGAACTCCGTCGCCCAATTGAGCACCTTGGCAACGGGGTAATTGGCGATGTCGTTGTCGTTATTCGTAACGGAGCAACCGGAGATTATATTGCCGGTCAGGTCAACTTCGATTTCCAGGTTGCCCTGGAAGGTGTCGAGATAGCCGACGGCTGTGACGACATCGCCGAGGTTGGGCCGGAAGGCCGAACCGCCGGTGACGAACAAGTTCATGCCGCCGGTGGCGTCCTGGATGTAGTAAGAGGCGGTATTCCCGCTAGTAGTATTGGTGAGCGTGGTGATCATGCCCGTGACCTGCCAAAGTTGACTTGCTGAGGCGGTCGTGGTCCAACTGGTCGGGTCGGTGAGCGTTCGCAGGTAGCCCAAACTAACCGACGGCACGTTGGTCACTATCAGGAACGATCCTGGGCTCTGATTCGAGTAGAGGGTGCCGCCGCATACGTTCGAAACAATGCAACTGTAGGTTCCCTGGTTCTCAGCCGTCATGCCTTGGAGGCTCAGGATGGAAGAGCGGTCGCTACCGTACAGGACCTGACCCGGGAACACATTGCCGACGGGCTGATTGTTGAATAGCCACTGGTAATACTTCGGCTGATTGCCAGTCTCGGTAACGGTGAACTGAGCGGCAGAGTTCACAAAAACAAGGTTGGTCCCAGCAGGAACAATCCCTGGCGTAGCGGTAACCGGGGTACAGCCAACGTTGGTCGTCGTCCAGGTCAGGCCAAAATTATCAATGGCAAAAGTCTCCCGGTTCCCTGAACCGGTCGAGGTGGCGAGTGTCACGATCCGCAGCCAAACCTCGCCGTTGTAGTTATTGATCGTGCCATTGAGGCCAGTCAGATTGACCGTCTTCCAATGGTTGCTGCCAGGGCTGTCGGTAAAAGAGCTGGTCAAGGTCGTAAGGTTTTGAAACGCAGTCGGAACGCCGTACACGGGATCGGCTATTCCATATTGTATCTGCCAGGTGGTCGTGCGCGGTGAGGTAGGGTCCAAGTTTATCAAATCCACCCACAATTTGAAATTCGCATACGCCAGTGTATTCGCGAGCTTGAGAACGAAGGCAGCGCCGGGGTCGTAAGTGGTCCCGGTTTGTCGTATGCCCAGGCAGCGGTTCGGCTCATTGGTTTGGTACGTGGGGTCGGTGATCACCCCGTTGGTTACGACCCCGCCATTGATGGCGACCCCGTTCGTGATATACACAGGGAAGCCATTGGTGTAGTAAAGGTTGGTGCCGGCGAGGGTGTAAGGGTTGTTGGTAATATAGCTGGAATAAGAAGCGTAATTGAAGAACCCGCCGATGAAGGGGTTAGTCCAATTGTTCAGACTCCCCGGGCCGGAGATATTGGGGGCTACGGAGGCAAGCGTACCGTAGTAATTGGCGGTGGCGTTGATGTAGCAGGTCCATTCGCCCGACAGGTACCCTTGTGGGCCAGTCGGGGTGCCATCCTGCGTCTGGTTGGTCGAGTAGCCCAAGCTGTCGAAAGTGTTCGTGTAGAAGCCGATGCCGTTGGTGGTGTACAGGGAGAGATCCAGCGGTTGGGCCGCGGCTCGCTGGAGCGAAAGGGCGGCGAAGGCGGACAGGAATGCTCCTGTGAGTTTATTGATGTTCATGGGGTGTGTTTATGGGTCACTGACGTTTTGTGTCTTTACTTTAGTTCGGTTAATTGCGTTGCTTCGAACTGCTCAGGGATTGGCGAGGCGGTAAGCGGGGTTCCAGATGATGTCGGGCAAAAGCAACTCCGTCGTCCCGTTTGGGTTCTGCTGGTTGAACACGTATGCCCACCTGAAGTATTGCGCATGGCCGTCAACGAAGGCAAGAATGCTGCCCTTCTTGCTGCTGTGGCGCTCGGCAAAGACTTTCCAGCGGCCAGCGGGATTCACGGAGTAGTACGTGTTGTTGTAGGGCCATTCGGTGGAGTTGAATGCCATGTCGAGCATCAGGACGGTCGCTGCGGGTTTCGTCAACGCGGACACCTTGGGCATTTTCGGATATGGCATGGCGCTACCCCCCCCGGTGGCGGCGTCATACTGCTGTTTCAGGTCAATGTTCATTCCGAGGCTGAAGAAGCCCTCGCCCCCCTGGCCGGAGAGGGCCGTCATATCCGAGGGGGGCATTGTGGCGGAGGGACAATGCCAGATCTTCCCCAGGCCGCTTGGAAATGGGAGGACGGTCGAGTTGTAATAGGTGCTGCTACCCGCATTGACCGTGTAAGTGTACAAGGGCTTGTCGGCCACGTAAGTTGGCAAGAGGTTGAACCATTGGTTCTGGTCGCGCGACCCGGGAAGCGGCCCGTAGGGGGGAGGGGGCGGGGAGTCGGGATACTCGCCATTAACTCCCATCCCATCGTGTGGAATTCCGTCTGCATTGTCGGTGGAATACATCACCTGCGCCAGCCCCCACTGATGGAGGTTCGACAGGCAGTTGGTGGTTTTGGCCTTGTCCTTCGCCCTGGCGAGGGCCGGCAGCAGCAAGGCAGCCAGGATGGCGATGATGGCGATGACGACCAGCAGCTCGATCAACGTGAATGCGCGCAAGAGGCTCCGTCGGGAGACCTCTCTCGTTTTGATGGCAGACATAACGTGCTTTGTTTTTCGTTCCCGGCTCGCATCCGGGCTGTTATCACTTAGGTTGTAACGATATTATCCCAGCAGCCACTTGCAGTTCAAGAAAAAAGATGCAGCAAAGTTATTCACAAATCTGAGGGTGGCGCCAGCATTCATCATGGTTCTGATGTCGCCAATACTAGGCTGGGCCAGATCCTCCAAGTTGGTAGCCAAATTGAGCGGACCTGGGAAATCGAGGGCTGTACCTCCATGTTCGCCGGCTTGTGACGCAACGTCTCATCCCGCGTCAGCCGCCGCCACTGGCCCAGAACCTTTTCCAAACACCCTGCAAACGCCCCCGTAATCCTCCAAGGGCGGAGGCCGAAACCGGTCAGCTTGCGTGTTAGGGCTTGCGGCACCACGCGAGAATTACACCATAAAAGCGACCAAAACCAAGTTACGGTTGCGCAACAGTTTTAAGCAGTCTGGTGACAATTCTCAATTGCCTTCGTCCAGGCGCTGCCTGTGAAGTATTCCTGCGAATCGTTGCGGCGAAGCAGGCGTTGGATGGGCTGCTTTTTTCCGTTGTCTTCGCTTACCTCTGTCATGCCGCTCAACTTTGTTCACCGTTAGCCGGACCAGAGCCCTCTACCTTTAGGCACTGCCTTTTCTGCACCCAAAGCAAAGGCTATGCCAGGCGTTGTCTCCGCTCCGATGCTCAGCAACCCCTCGCCTCTGTGGTTTTTCCACAGTCCTCAAAAGGCCACCTTGTCCAAATCTCCACACCCTGCAGTCGGGTCAGGCCAGAAGATGATCCGGGCCTGGATTCTCTTGCCTCGGCGATCCGCGCGTGGCGTCCAGCCTATTAGGCGCTCCTCAGTCAGCCCTTTGGGCTTGACTTATTGGGTTTTTACCCCCGTAACCCTACCGTAGCGCTACCGTAGCACCACCGTGCAACTATCGTAGCGGGCGGCAGGCTGGGGCGGCTGCGCGGGGGGTGGAGAGGCTCCCTGGGCAGGGGAATGGGGTTATAGCTTGACATAAAGCGGGCCAGAGTTAGCGCTACCTGTTAAGCCAATAACTGAACGATGGCAGAGAAGAGGGGAGAGCACTCTTCCGAGCCATTGAGGATCCGGTTGAGGCCAGCCCACAACTTGGTTCCAACTGGGGGTGCCGGAGCGCGGGCCTTGTGGAGAGCGGTGAGGTCGATGGCAGGGGAGGTTCCAGGGGCCCAAAGGCCTTTTGAATTGCGGCTTAGGCTTGGCAGCACGATAATCTGCCGTCCAGCGGTTGAGCTTGCGAATCTCCATGAAGACAATCCGGCATAACGTGTTCTGGGTCTGGCTGGTGTGGCCCTGGTGTGTGAGCGCGGAGGCTCCAGGGGGCGATTGGCCCATGTTCCGGCGTGGTCCGGCGCTGGCCGGGCTTGCCGAAGGCGCCCTGCCGGAGCACTTGCGCCTGGTTTGGACCTTCAAGGCAGGGGGCCCAGCGAAATCCTCCCCGGCAATCGTGGGTGACCGTGTGTTCGTCGGCTCGGATGACGGGAACGTTTATGCGCTGGCCCTGGCGGATGGCGCCAAGGCGTGGGCGTTCAAGACGGGCGGCGCGGTCGAGTCTTCGCCCCTGGTCTTGGAGGGCAAGGTGTATGTCGGTTCGAGCGACGCATTTCTCTATGCGCTGGAAGCCGCGACGGGCAAGCTGGCCTGGAAGTACGAGACAGGCGATAAGATCCTCGGTGCGCCGAATTGGGTGAAGTCGAACAGCGGCATGCGCATCCTGGCCGGCAGCTACGACTACAAGCTGCATTGCGTGGACGCGGCGACTGGCCGCAGCAACTGGGTTTATGAGACCAGCAATTACATCAACGGCTCGCCTGCCGTGGCGGATGGCCAGACGGTCTTCGGCGGCTGCGACGGGCTGTTGCACGTCCTCTCGCTGGCGGACGGCAAGGAGGTGAAGGAAGTAGATGCGGGCGCGTATATTGCTGCGTCAGTGGCCCTGGCGGGTGGCCGCGCGTATTTCGGCCAGTATGAGAACGAGTTCCTGTGCGTGGACCTGAAGGAGGGCAAAAAGACCTGGGTCTTTAAGGATCGGGATTTCCCCTACTTCTCCTCTCCCGCCGTGACGCCGGACCTTGTCGTATTTGGAGGAAGGGACAAGCTGCTGCATTGCGTGAAGCGCGCGGATGGGCAGCCGGTGTGGAGTTTTGCCACGCATGGCAAGGTGGATAGCTCTCCCGCCGTGTGCGGCGATAAGGTGGTCGTGGGATCGGACGATGGGCGGCTTTACGTGGTGGCGCTCGGGACCGGGAAAGAGGTGTGGTCTTACGAGGTTGGGCAGCCGATCGGCAGCTCGCCGGCGGTAGCGCGGGGCAAAGTGGTTGTCGGGTGCGAGGATGGGAATGTGTATTGCTTTGGCGGAAAGTGAACCTCTTACAGTTAACTCCCGGCGCCGGCGCCATGTATTGCGGGGGCTGCCTGCGGGATAACGCGCTGGTCGCCGCGCTGCGCAAGCTGGGCCACCAGGTCACCATGGTGCCGCTCTACCTGCCGCTGACCCTCGATGAGGCCGACCAAAGCGCTGGCACGCCGGTCTTCTTTGGCGGGCTGAACGTCTATCTGGAGCAGAAGTCCGCCCTATTCCGCGGGGCGCCGGGCTGGCTGCATGACTTGCTGGCCTCTCGCCCGCTGCTGAACTGGGCGGCGGGCAAGGCCGCCAAAACCCGAGCGGCGGATTTGGGCGAGTTGACACTTTCCATGCTGTGCGGCGAAGACGGTAATCAGGCCCGGGAGTTGGAGGCGCTCATTGCCTGGCTTAAGACCCAACCGCCGGTGGACGTGATATGCCTGTCCAACGCGCTGCTCATTGGCATGGTCCGCCGTCTTAAGTCGGAGCTGCGCGTTCCGGTCGCCTGCGCGCTGCAAGGGGAAGACTTCTTCCTGGACGCCCTGCCCGAAGCGGATCGGGCCGCATGCTGGCGAACGCTGGCGGAACGGGCGCAGGAGGTGGACATGTTCATCGCGCCGAGCCGATATTTCGGTGACCTGATGCGGGAGAGGCTCGGGCTGGCGGCGGGAAGGGTGAGCGTGGTCCCCAATGGAATCAACCTGGAGGGATATGGGAAGGAGGACGGAAGTCCGAAGGCCGAAGTCCGAAGGCCGAACCCCGCAGACCAAGGCTCGGGCGATCCGGTGTTGGGCTTTTTTGCGCGGATGTGTCCGGAGAAGGGCCTGGACACGCTGGTGGACGCCTACCTCGCCCTGCGGCAAGGTGGCCGCGTGGGGAGGCTGAAGCTGCGGGTGGGCGGCAGTTGCGGACCGGCGGACGCGCCGTTTGTGGAGGGACTGCGGCAGAAACTGGAAGCGAGCGGATTGAGCGGAGACGTGGAATTCCAGCCCAACCTTGATCGTGCGGGCAAGGTGCAGTTCTTGCGTTCGCTCTCGGTCTTCTCGGTACCCGCGCGGTATGGCGAGGCGTTCGGCTTGTATGTGCTGGAGGCGCTCGCGGCGGGCGTGCCTGTGGTGCAACCGCGGACGGCGGCCTTCCCGGAGCTTATTGAGGCAACGGGCGGCGGGGTTTTGTGCCCGCCGGGCGATCCTCAGGCCTTGGCGAAGGCGGTAGAAGAACTGCTATTGGATCCGGCGCGGGCGCGGGCCCTAGGCCAGGCGGGCCGGCGGGCCGTCTTTGAGAGCTTTAGCGCCGAGGCGATGGCGCAAGCGATGGCGCAGGCTTACCGACAACTCAGCGCGAAGTAATTTCCTTCGCTCGCGGGTCTCGTCTTACCCTGAGAACGCTTCTGGCGGCAGGCTTTGGTTGACGACCAGCCAATAGTATCCAAGGTCCTTGATCGTGGTCTGGAATTGGCCGAAGTCTATGGGCTTCTGGATGTAGCTGTTGACGCCCAGGCGGTAGCCTTCGACCATGTCGCGCTGCTCGCGCGAGGAGGTCATCACCACGACCGGGATGGGCCGCGTGCGCGGATCGTCCTTCATGATCTTCAACACTTCCAAGCCGTTGACCTTCGGCAGCTTCAGGTCAAGGAAGACGACCTTGGGCAAGCCGTTGAGCGTTCGGTTGGAGTGCGGGCCGCGGCAGAAAAGGAAGTCGAGCGCTTCCTCCCCGTCACGCGCGACGTGGATTTGGTTGGCCAGGTGATGTTTGCGCAGAGCCAGGAGGGCCAGCTCCACATCGTTTGGGTCGTCCTCGACCAGGAGGAGTTCAACTTCGTTACTGGACATAGCGCTTCGCTGAAATCAACGCCGAGCCAGGTGTAGAAACTGGTGACATGGCGAACGGTCCGCCAGGCCATGCCGAATGTCAAGCAGGCCCGCCCCGGGGCTGCTGCCGCTTTGGCACCTCATCCCGCGATTTTCGGCGGCGACTGCCCCATTCCAGCAACGGTGAAGTAGAACGTGGCGCCTTTATCCACGGCGGCTTCGGCCCAGATATGTCCGCCGTGCTTGCGAATGATGCGATCCACCGTGGCCAGCCCGACGCCCGTGCCCTCGAAATCTTCTGCCCGATGGAAGCGCTGGAACACGCCGAAAAGCTTGTCCGCGTACTTCATGTTGAATCCGACGCCGTTGTCGCGGACGAAGACCGCCGTGTCCCCGTTTACGCGACGGCAGCCGACTTCGATAACCGCCTGGGCGCGGGGCCGCGTGTATTTGACGGCGTTGGAGAGGAGGTTGGCGAAAACCTGCTTCATGAGGCCGGAGTCGCACTCAATGGCCGGCAGCGGCTCGATGCGCCAATCAATGGTGCGGCCTTCTGTTTCCCGTTTAAGGTCCGCGAGCACTTCCTCCACCAGGCCGCCAAGGGGAGTCCGCAGCCGCTTCAGCTCCTGCCGGCCCAGGCGCGCCAGGTTCAGCAGGTCGTCCACCAAGTCGCTCATCCGGGTCGTGCTCGCGCGAATGTTCTCCAGAAAATGCTGCGCTTCCTGCGGCAGCTCCGCTGCGAATTCATCCTGCAGAATGCGCGAAAAGGCGTCCAGATGGCGCAGCGGAGCGCGGAGGTCGTGGGCGACCGAGTAGGTGAACGATTCCAGTTCCTTGTTCGCGGCGGTCAATTCCTGCGTGCGCTGCTCGACGCGCTGCTCCAGTTCGGCATTCAGCCGCAGGACCTCTTCCTCCGAACGCTTGCGCTCGGTGATGTCGCGCAGGATCACCGTATAGACGTGCTGGCCGCTGACCTCGATGTGCGAGATCGAGGCCTCGATCGGAAACTCCTCCCCGTTGGCGCGCAATCCGCTCAGGGGCTGCAAGTCGCCCATCGCGCGCGAGGTGACCCCGGTGCGGCCAAACTCCTCGACGTGCCGGCGGTGCATCTCGCGAAAACGCGCGGGGATAAACCGATCGAGCGGCTGCCCCATCGCCTTCGCCGCCGGAAAGCCGAACATCTTCTCGGCTGCCTGGTTGAAAACGGTGACCCGCTGGTCGGCGTCCACGCTGATGATGGCGTCCATCGCCGAACCGATGATGGCGGAAAGCCCGGCCCGGCTCTCTTGCAGTTCAAAGTCCGCCAGCTTCTTCTCGGTGATGTCCTGCGCGATGGAAGAGACGCCCACGATCTCGCCCGCCGCGCTCCGTATCGGCGACACCACGAGCGAAAGGGCAACCGAGCGGCCGTCCTTGCGGCGCCGCACGGTCTCGTAATGCCGCGTTCTGCCCAGCTTGGCCTCTTCCAGGATGTGGCTTTCTTCCTCCGGCCGGTCGGGCGCCTGCAGGCGGGCGATGGGCTGGCCGATCATCTCTTCGGCGGTGTAGCCGAACATCCGCTCGGCGGCGGCGTTCCAACTCACGACATTCCCTTGCAAGTCCTTGCCGATGATCGCCTCGTCGGAAGACTCGACGATGGCCGCCATAAAGGAGAGCACTTTCTCGTTCCGGCTCAGCGCTTCGGTCTGCTCTTCTATTCGGGAGAGCATCCGGTTAAAGGCGTCGGTCAGCGCGCCTATTTCATCCCGGCTGGTCTTACTGGCTCGGACCGAATAATCGCCGTGGTCGGAGACGACCTTAGCCATGTCGGCCAGCGCGAGGATGGGGTCGGTAATCCGGCGCTGCAGCACGTTGGCGATGACCAGCGCCACGATTATTGACCCGAGCAGCACCAGCAGCACGATGCCCCCGAAGAGCCACAGCCGCGCATAGAGCGGGTAATGGCCGGATTTCAAATAGAGCGTGCCGAGCCGTTGGTTGCCATCAGTGACCGCGTGGAAGATCATCAAATGCCCCCCCTCGAAGCGATAGCCCGCCCGCCCCGGAGAAGACGGCAAGGCGCTGGCGGGCTCTTTGGCCGGATAGTGGGCAAAAAGGTTCCCCTGGCGGTCATAAAGCGCCGCGGCCACAATACGCGGGTCGGCGCGAAGTGAAGTCAGGCAACCCCGGGCAGCCGCCTCATCCTTGAGTGCCAAGGGGGCGACGCTGCTATCCGCAAGAACGTCGGCCGTGGCGGAGAGGCTGCGCGCCAGGTTGTGCCTGTAGTTGAGGAGATCCTGAACCGTGTAAGCGGCCGCACTGAGCACCAAAACCGCGATTGCCGTCAGCATCATGACGGTCATCGCCTTGCGCTTGATGGATTGGTCCTGGAACGCCATCTGATTCAATCTAATGTAGGGTGTAACCTGTCGCGATGACAATCACAAGCGCCGGGCGAGACACGACCGGATGCGACGATAGCTGCAATTGTGGCGTGCGGAGGATCGTTGCGATTGGCGACTATCAATCCAAATCACTGCCGCTTTTCTCGCCTGGCGCGGGTCTGATTTCAATCGCTCAGACTCGGGCTGGAATGGGAGCAAGAACACTCGTTTGGCTGTATAAGTCGTTTGAGAACAGGATCTTAGCTTTGGGGCAGAGGAGTCCGCCCCCGCCGCTCCCGATCCTGTGCCTGGCCTCGCCGGAACTTCGCCGTAGCCTCTCCGTAGCACCTCTTATCGCCGATAAGAGGTGCTACGGAGAGGCTACGGAGAGGCTAGGGAGAGGGTCCGGTGAAACTTTCGCTCGCGCACGTGGTCAATCGAAACCGGTTCTTCCCGTGCTGCGTGGGCGAACTTTTAGTGTCTTTCCGCGCCTGTTTGTGGCAAATGGAACCCAGTGCATCTGGCCCATTTACGCCTCCGGGATTTCCGCAATTACGCGCGGCTGGATGTGGACTTCGCGCCAGGCTTTCATTTGCTGCTGGGCGACAATGCCCAAGGTAAGACCAATGTGCTGGAGGCCATTTACCTGATCGCCACCCTGCGCTCGTTCCGCGGCGTCGGCGGCTCCCAGATGGTGCGGCACGCGCAAAAGGGCTATTTCGTAGGCGCCAACGTGGTCGGGCAGGGCGGACATGAGGTCCGGATGTACTGGTCCAGCCGGGAACGGAGCCTGAGCCTGGACGGGCGGCCCGTGCGCAAGCTGACCGATTACCTGGGGGTGATCCGCACGGTGGTCTTCTGCACTGAGGATTTGCAGCTCGTCAAGGGCGTGGCGCGCTCACGCCGGCGCTTCCTGGACCTGCTGCTTTCGCAAACATATCCCACCTACCTGCCGCTGCTGCAGCGCTATACGCGCGCGTTGCGCTCGCGCAATGCGCTGCTGAAACAGCCCGCGCCGGACCCGGTGGCGCTGGAGAGCTTCTCCCGCGAGTTGGTCGGCGCCGGCGACGAAATCATGCGGTTGCGGCGGGAGTTGGTGCCGCGCTTCTCGCCGCTGGCCCAGCAGGCGTATGGCCGCATCGCGAACGCCGCGGAGGTGTTGCGCCTGGAATACCAGCCGAGTGTGAAGATGGATTTCGCGGTGGAGTTGGCGCAATCGCGGCGGCGCGAAGCGGCGTATCGCTCGACGTTGATCGGCCCGCACCGGGATGATCTCCAACTGCTGCTCGACGACCGCTCGGCCGGCCAGTTCGGGAGCGAGGGGCAGAAACGCACGCTGGCCATCGCTCTCAAGCTGGCGCAGGCGGAGTACCTGGCCGGCATTCACGGCTCGCCCCCCGTCCTGCTGATTGATGACATCATGGGCGAGCTGGATGAGAAGCGCCGGAGCGGCTTTCTCCCGCTGCTGGAGCGGGCGCACCAGGCGCGCGGGCAGGTGTTCATGACCGCGACGGAGGAGAACTGGCGCCGGGACCTGGGCCGCGACCTCCAGCGCTGGCGCGTGCATGACGGAAAGCTGGCTAATTGCGGCAGCGGCGGGACGGACTCTATTAGCTCAGCCGAAACCGCGCCGGGCGAAAAGCCGTAATCGCCGACGGCTCAATCTGTGGTACTTTGAGATCCAATCAAGAATCCCAATGTCCGAAAAGGGCCTCGATAAAGAGACGAAACCAGCACAGCGGGTTCTTGCGGCATTTTGAGTCTGGATTTTTGGCAAGAGAATCCACCACTCCTCCACGCGGGCGAATTAACTTGCCCCCAACCTTTGCACGGGCAAAATATATCCCTGATGGTTTATAGCGGACATGATTCGAGACCGGTGCCTTCACCCAAGGCGATTGCTAGTCTGTCGTTGAGTCGTCCATGCCGATCAGTATCAGATTGTCAATAATTGACTTTATTGGCCTCAGGGACAGCCCAATAAAGAGGTTCTTTCAGCCAGTTTAGCTCAGTGGTAGAGCAACGGTTTTGTAAACCGTCGGTCCTCGGTTCGAATCCGAGAACTGGCTCCATTCATAGAGTTAGGTGATTAATGCAGGTCATCAGGAATATGGCGGCAAGTTGGGCCAACGCGAAGACGGCCAGGACGACAAAGCTGTAAGAGGTTGTTTCGGTCGGGCGGGAATGAGGGCTGGCATTTGACATCCATCTTCCCGGGTGACAGAGTAATGTCGAAAGTGCGAGTGAGAGGATATCTCATTCGCCCGCGGAGTATAACTCAACGTATCGGATATTATGAAAAAAGCAGTACTGTCCACGCTCTTCGCTCAGCTCCTTCTGGGGCCGCTATCACTTTTAGCCGCTACGAATGTGCTCTACCCAGTGGTCGTTGATGGGCGTTGGGGATTCGTGTCGAGTTCCGGTGACCTGGTCATCAATTCCCAGTTCGAGCGCGCTGAGGTTTTCGCGGAAGGATTGGCAGCCGTTCGGGTCGGCAAGTGGGGATATGTGGACGTTGCCGGGAAGATGGCGATCAACCCGCAGTTCGACAGCGCCGATGTGTTCAGCGAGGGGCTGGCGGCAGTCAGGCTTGGCGGGGGCGTGCCAAAGCCGTTCAGCGGCCTGGGTGGCGGCGGCCGCTACGGCTACATCAATCGGGATGGCAAATACGTTGTCAATCCCCAGTTTGATGAGGCCGGAGCATTTGCCGGAGGGCTTGCCGCCGTCAAGTTGGGTGGCCGTTGGGGCTTTATTGGTAAGACGGGAAACTTTGTCATCAACCCTCAGTTCGACGAGGCCGCCGCCTTTTCCGATGGACTCGCCGCAATTAAGCTGGGGGGCCGTTTTGGTTACGCCGACACAAGCGGAAAGACGGCCATTAATCCTCAGTTTGAAAGGGCACAACGCTTTTCTGAGGGGCTCGCGGGCGTCAGAAACGACGGGCGCTGGGGCTTTGTAGATAAGGCCGGGCAGTTGACTATAAACCCCCAGTTCGAGGACGTCGGATGGTTCGTCAAGGGCCTGGCACCCGCGCGGCAGGGGAAGCGCTGGGGGTACGTCGACACCAAAGGCAACTTTGTAATCAATCCGCAATTTGAGGAGGCCGCGCCGTTTTCGGAAGGCTTGGCGCAGGTCCGCGACTCTGGACGCTGGGGATATGTGGATAAGAGCGGCAAGTTCGCCATCAACCCTCAGTTCGACGAGGCCGCGCCTTTCGCCAACGGCCTGGCCCGGGTTAAGATGGGCGGCCGAACCGGTTACATTAATGCCACTGGGAAATACGTCTGGAATCCTAGCAAGTAGCGCGCCCACGGTAGCTCCAGAAAAGGATGTGCGGAGGAAAGCGAAGGCCCGAAGGGCAGCTCTATAATGCCAGTTCTAAAGACCTGGAGCTATTTCCAGCTCAGGATGTTGTCCTTGTTGGCCCCTTGGTTTGGGGGCGGGTTGGGATCAACCATCTTGTCGGGCCCCGCGGACCAAACCATGACTGGTCCGTTGGCCTCGTAGAACGTATTGGCGCCGATGACTCTCGGGATGAGGCCATTGAGCCCTCGTTTGGGGCTATTCTGAGTGTCACTTTGGTCCTGTGAGACAAGCTGGTTGCGGTAAAAGGCATCTCGGGCTTTTTCATCATAGTTGACGTCAATGCTGATGATGTAAGGATTGCCCCACGGATCACGGTAGATTCCGTCCTGGCCAACGCCCGGCGACGAGTTGTTCCCGGCTAATGTGGCGCTGAGGTAGCGCTTCCTTTGCGTGTTCATCACGTGGCCCTGATTGACGGTTGGCACAGTGGGGGTATTGGGCCAGTATTCCATGTCCAGGAGCACAGCCATCACCTCGGCGTTGTTGGTCTTGTAGCCGGGTGAGAAAACGGTCTGATAACCTGTCGGCGTGCTGAAACCGATGTCGGGTGCATTCGGGCCGCTGGGACCGACGCAAGTAACTCCTGCAGTGCCGTAGGTGATGTCATCAGGGCCACCCGCCGACGCCGGGACGACGGCAGCCGCGGTTATTGCGGCAGTTGAGACGGGGAACTTGCCGTAGTCCACTTCGTAGCTCCGGATGGCATTCGCGATGTTGCTGGCCTCCATTTGGGCCCTGTTCATCAGGGCCTTCTTCTTGACTTGATAGAGTACGGGCAAGATTAGGGCGACGAGAATGCCGATGATGGAGATGACCACCAATAGTTCAACCAGGGTAAACCCATGCTGTCTGTGAATAGGTCGTTTCACAGAAGTTTGGACAGTTCTTAGGGCAACGCCTCACGCTGCGGTCCGACTGGGTTTGGTGCTGATGGAAGCTACGCACGAGATTCTGGCTTGCATCATTTGAATTCACAACCACCGACAGGTCTGGTGCCTGGTGAATCTAAAAGGCTCTTCTTTATGCAGCCCGCTCGACACCGATGCTGAATTAATGCACCCTATCGGCAAAGAATGAACGCCATTCGAATACTCCTCCTCGCGACGATCCTCGCGCCGATAGCCATTCTCGCCGACCAACCAAAGCCTATCAAAGCTCTTCTGCTCTCAGGCGGCGGCTACCATGATTACGCCCAACAAGTGCCGCTCCTGGTTTCGAACATGAGCCATCAGGTCCAAATCACCTTTGACGTGGCTTACAATCTCGACCGCTTGACGAACGCGCTTTTTACCCAGGACTATGATGTCGTCATCTACGATTTCTGCTTTGAGGAGATCGCCCCGGATATGCTGGAGAATGTATTGCGAACGATCCGTGCCGGCAAGCCCGCCGTCATGATCCATTGCGCGGTTCATGCTTTCAGAAAGTCTGCCAAAATCCGCGAGTGGGAGAACAGCGTTGGGATGCGCTCCAAAGTTCATGATCCTTTCCAGTCCTTTCAGGTAGAAAAGGCGGATCCGGAGAACAGCATCCTGAGAGGGTTCCCCGACCATTGGCAAACTTCAGGCGATGAGCTGTACCAAACCATCGAGATGACGGAGAACTCCCATCCATTGCTGAAGGCCAAAAGCCCACGCGACGGACGGGAACACATCGTCTGTTGGACCCATGCGTATGGGAAAGGCCGTGTATTTGCCACAACCCTTGGCCATGACCTGCATACGATTCAAAACCCGGATTACATACGTCTGCTGAGTCGAGGTGTGCTTTGGGCATGCGGGAGGCTGGACGAAGACGAGCGGAAATGAAGATTACCCGCATGCCCGGGTTTCCTGTGGTTCCTGCTCCTCTATGACATTCCCGGTTTCGGCATCGAACAGATGCGCCTGCTCAAGGTTGAGGTGGATCGCGAACGGCTCGCCGGGCTTGTGGATGTGCTCGCCGTAAACCCGGGCGACCAGGCTCCGGCCTTCCGCCTTCAAGTAGATAATCGCCTCGGCGCCCATTTGCTCGACAAACTCAATGGTGAACATGGCCGGCACTGGGACAGCGCTGCCCGGCGCGGCAGTCAGATGCTCGGGCCGCACTCCAAAGACCACAGCCTTTTCCGGGTAGCGGCTCGCGCGCTTTTCGAGCTGGCCGGTTAACGGAACGGCAAGCGCCCCCAGCGGGCCGTCCTGGACGAACCAAAGCCCGCCGTCGCGCCGTTGGACGCGGCCACGGAGCAGGTTCATTGACGGACTGCCGATAAAGCCGGCGACGAATAGGTTCGCGGGACGACGATACAATGTGAGCGGGTCGGCCACCTGCATGATCACGCCGTCCTGCATGACGCAGATGCGGTCGCCCAGAGTCATGGCCTCCACCTGGTCATGCGTCACGTAGATCATCGTCGTCTTGAGGCGCGCGTGGAGGCGGGTGATCTCCGAGCGCATCTGGACGCGCATTTGCGCATCGAGGTTGGACAGGGGTTCGTCGAACAGGAAGACCTTGGGGTTTCGGATGATGGCGCGCCCCAAGGCCACGCGCTGGCGCTGTCCGCCCGAGAGCGCCTGAGGCTTGCGGTCGAGCAGTTTATCCAGGTCGAGCGCCGCGGCCACCCGGTGCACGGCTTCACGGATTTCCTCCTTCTTCTTCTTCGCCAGCTTCAGCCCAAAGGCCATGTTGTCGAAGACCGTCATGTGCGGGTAGAGGGCGTAGTTCTGGAAGACCATGGCGATGCCCCGGTCCTTCGGCTCAACCTGGTTGACGACTTTGCCGCCGATCTCGATGGTGCCGCTGGTGATGTCCTCCAACCCGGCGATCAACCGCAGCGTGGTAGATTTGCCGCAGCCGGATGGACCGACGAGGACCATGAATTCGCCGTCCTGAATCTCAAGGTCGAGGCCCTTGACCGCGGTCACAACCGAGTGGCCTTGCTCGTTGGCATAGGTTTTGACCAGCCCGCGGATGCGGACGGAACCATTGTTGGCGGAGGGAGGTGTTCCCGCAATCATATTAGGCATATGTGTCGGCGGGACGCTCATTTGATCGCGCCGAAGGTGAGACCACTGACCAACTGTTTCTGTGTGAGCCAGCCGATCACCATAATCGGCGCCACGGCAAGCAGCGAAGCCGCCGAGAGCTTCGCCCAGAACAAGCCTTCCGGGCTCGAATACGAGGCGATGAACACGGTCAGTGGCGCAGCCTTGGCGCTGGTGAGGTTGATGCTCCAGAAGGCTTCGTTCCAGGACAGGACAATCAGCAGCAGGGCGGTTGAGGCAATCCCCGGCAGCGCCAGGGGCGTGAGGATATGCCATATCTCGCGCAGGACGCCCGCGCCATCCACCCGCGCCGCCTCCAGGATCGCTGCGGGAACTTCGCAGAAGTAAGTGTAGGACATCCAAACGGCGATGGGCAGGTTCAACAAGGTGCAGATGAGTACGAGCCCGCCGATTGAGTCGAGCAGTCCGGCGGTGCGAAAGAGCAGGTAGATGGGCAGCAGCACTCCTACCGAGGGCATCATCTTGGTGGATAACATCCAGACCAGGATGGACTGGCTGCGGCGCGTGGGGAAGAACGCCAATTTGTAGGCCGCGGGTATCGCAAGCAGGAAGCAGAGCAGCGTCGAACCGAGCGAGAGGTAGATCGAGTTCAAAGCAAAGGCCACGTAGTTGCTCCGGGAGAAGACTTCGCGGAACGAGCCGAGGGTCGGGAGGAAGAACAAGCTGGGCGAATAGGCCTGCTGCTCGGTCTTGAAGGCGGTGAGGGTCATCCAGAAGATGGGGAGGAAAAGGATCAGGGCGACGAGCCAGCCCAGCAGGCCAAAGAACCAGTTTCTTGGACGGGAAGCTTCCATGTCACACGGGTCTTTTGAGTCTCCGGGCCAGGATACGCACGAGGAAGAAGGCCACGACGTTTGCCAGGATAACGGCCAGTATTCCTCCGGCGGACGCTATGCCGACGTCGAACTGTTGCAGGCCAAGCGAATAGACCAGGTAAGCCAAATTGGTCGTGGCGGTGCCCGGGCCGCCGGAAGTGGTGGTGTAGATTTCGGCGAAGATGGAGAGCAGGAAGATCGTCTCGATCATCACGACCACCCCGATCGCGCGCTTCAAATGGGGGAGGGTGATGTGGCAGAAGGCCTGGGTGGCGTTCGCTCCGTCAATGCGTGCGGCTTCTCGTTGCTCCGGGTCGAGGGATTTGAGGGAAGTGTAGAGGACGAGAAAGGCGAACGGCAGCCATTCCCACGAAAGGATGATGACGATGGAGAGCATCGGGAGGCGGCCAAACCAATCCAGGGGCGCCAAGCCTATCACGGCAAATGCCCGCGCGAGCAAGCCATACACCGGATGCATGATCATGTTCTTCCAAACCAGCGCGCTGACGGTGGGCATGACGAAGAAGGGAGCGATGGCGAGCAGCATGGCTGCGTTTCGACCGAAGAACCGCCGGTCGTAGAGCACCGCGAGCAGCGTCCCCAGCGCGACGGTTATCCCCAGGACCGCCCCGATCAGCACGGCGGTGTTCAGCAGAGCCGGGAAGAACGAGGCGTCCTGCCACAGGAAGCGGTAGTTCTCCAGCCGGGCGAAGCCGTGGATGTCCGGGTTCAGCAGGCTGTACCGCATGAAGGAGAAATAGACGGTCATGGCGAGCGGCACGACCATCCACAGGAGGAGCACCCCGACCGCAGGCACCTGCAAGAGTGTCTGCCACCGGCCGGACCCCTTGCTCATCCCTGGCGCAACAAGGGGCGATGCCACACCTGGCTGGATCGGACTCATAGCCTTGCCCGGCGATGCTGGGAATGGCCTCGCGTCCCGATCAATCCGTTTCATTTGAGATAACCGGCTTGCCGGACCGCGCGCGTAGTGGCGGCTTGGCCGGCCTTCAATGCCTGGTCCACGGACATATTCCCGGCGAGCGCGCCCGCGATGCTCTGCCCGACTACGGTGCCGAAGGATTGGAACTCGGGAATGCCCACGAGCTGGATGCCTTGATACGGCACCGGATGGAGGCACGGGTCCGTCGGATCGGCGCTCTTCATGGCGCTTAAGGTGACCGGGGCGAACGGTGCCGCCTTCAGGTATTCGGCGTTCTCGTAGGTGGATTTGCGCGTGCCCGGCGGAATGGTCGCCCAGCCGGCATCGGCTGCCGCCAGCTTGATGTATTCCTTGGAAGTGGCCCAGAGCGCGAACCGCTCGGCGGCCTCGGGCGCTTTAGCGGCCTTGGGAATGGCGAAGCACCACGACCAGAGCCAGTGCGAGCCCTTGGGTGTGACTGCGATCGGGGCGTTGGCGAATGCGACCTTGTCCGCGACCAGCGACTCTTTCCGGTCGTAGAGCGAGCCTGCGCCCACCGTGGCATCAATCCACATGGCCGCCTTGCCGCTGGCAAAGAGGGTCAGGTTCTCATTGAAGCCGTTGGCGGTGGCGCCGGGCGGGCCATACTTCCTCAGCAGGTCCACGTAGAAGCTGATCGCCTTTGTCCATTCGGGAGACGCGACCTGCGGGTGCCACTGCAAGTCGAACCACGACCCGCCGAACGTGTTGATCAGGGTGCCGAGGAAGCACATGTTTTCGCCCCAGCCCGGCTTGCCGCGCAGGGTAATGCCGTAGATGCCGGCGGGCTTGTCCGTCAGCGCTGCGGCGAACCGTTCGATGTCGTCGTAGGTCGGCTGCTCGGGCATGGTCAGCCCTTTGGCGGCGAACAGGTCTTTGCGATACATGAGCATCGAACTCTCGCCATAAAAGGGCAGGCCGTAGAGCTTGCCTCCGCAGGACAAGCCGTCACGCAGCGATTTGAACACGTCCTCCAGGTCGTAGGCCGCCGGAATGTCCTTCATCTCCCGCAGCCAGCCGCGCTTGGCGAAGATGGGCGCCTCATACAACCCGAGGAAGACCAGGTCGAATTGTCCGCTGCCGGTGGAGACGTCGGTGGTGACGCGCTGACGGAGTACGTTTTCTTCCACGACCACCCAGTTGAGCTTCAGGTCGGGATTCCGGGACTCGAAGGCTGCCGAGAGCTTCTTCAACTCGATCATCGCCGGGTTGTTCACGGCGGCGATGGTCACGGTCTTCGATTCGGCGCGGGCGGCTGCGCGGGCCAGCAAACCGGCGGCGAGCAGGGAGGCTAAACGGAGGATCATGGTATGTGTACAACGGAGCGCGGACATTCCTGTCCGCCGCCCTCCCACATTGCTGCGGACAGGAATGTCCGCGCTCCGGGCCAGGGGGATTGTGATCATGGATGCCTCGCAGTTCAGCAGGCAGGCGGCGTTCTGGCTCACCAGCAAGTGTAGCCCCCGTCCAGGACGAGGTTGCTGCCGGTGAAATAGCTGCTCGCGTCCGAGGCGAGGAAGAGGACGGCGCTGGCAACTTCGGCTACTTCACCGACGCGGCCCATCGGGGTACATTGCACCCACGTCTGGCGCCATTCGGCGTTGGCCATGCCGCGCTTGGTGATATCGGTGCCGATGTAGCCGGGAGAGATGCTGTTCACGCGCACGCCGCGTTTGGCCCATTCGCCGGCGAGGGATTTGGTCAGCATGATCACGCCGGCTTTGGAGGTGTTGTAGGCGGATTGCGGCTGCGGGATATTCGAGACAATGCCGGACATGGAGGCGGTGTTGATGATGCTCCCCTTGCCCTGGGCGAGCATGACTCTGCCGAACTCGCGGCAGCAGTAGAAGACGGAGTTGAGGTTGACGTTGATGACGCGCAGCCACTCTTCGTCGGTCTGGTCTTCGCCCGCCACATTGGTGCATATCCCGGCGTTGTTGAACGCGATATCAATGCGCCCATAGGCGCTCTTGACCTGCGACGCTATCTCGCGCACCTGGGCGGATTGGGTCAGGTCGGCCTTGATGAATTTGACGTCGAGCGTGGACGCCGCCTTTTCTCCGCCTGCCTGGTTAACGTCCACGATGACGACCTTGGCGCCGCACTCCTTCAAGGCCTTGGCGGTTTCGAACCCAATGCCGCCGGCGCCTCCGGTTACAATGGCTACGCGATTATCAAGTTGGTTGGCAGATGAGTAGTTCATGCGTTCTTGCTTGTTCAGTTGCGAATGGACCGGGGAGGAGTCTGGTGGACCCGCGGTTGCACTGTCAACGCGCTTGTGGGCGCACGAGCCGCCGCCGTTCCTCGTCTTCCAGCTCTCTCCATTTCCCAGCCTCCAGACCGCCCAGTGTGAACCCTCCAATCCTAACTCGAATCAGCCGGAGCGTCGGATGCCCGATGGCAGCCGTCATACGCCGCACCTGGCGGTTCTTCCCTTCCACCAACTCCAGTGCAATCCAGCACGTCGGCACGGTCTTGCGGAAGCGGATCGGCGGCTCGCGCGTTGGCATATCCGGCTGGGGTTCCAGCACCCACGCGCGGCACGGCAGCACGGTGCGTCCTTGCACGACCAGGCCCTTCTCCAGGCGTGACAATGCGTTCGCGGCAGGAACCCGTTCGACCTGGGCCCAATACTCCCGCTCATGCGCATGGCGCGGGGGCAGCAGTATTTCGTTAAGTCCGGCCTCATCGCTCAGCAGCAGCAGCCCCTCGGAATCCGCATCCAGCCGTCCGATGGGATAGACGCCTTTTGGGAAGCCGAATTCGGACAGTGTGTGGTGGGCCGAGCCGTCAGACGTGAATCGGGAAAGGACGCCGCAAGGCTTGTTGAACGCTATGAGCATGGCGCCTAACCCGTTCCGCCCAAATCCGCCTCTCTGTGGTCCTTAGCTCTTGGGATCAGGACCGGCGCTTGCGGCGGCTTTCGCCACCGCGGCGGCCGCCATAGCCGCCAGCTCCGTCCATTTCTTCTCCCGCACCAGCCGGCGTTCGCACAGCCACGAACCGCCCACAGCCGCTACGATTGGCAGGCTGAGATACTCTGCCATGTTGGCTGCCGAGACGCCGCCCAGGGGAATGAAGCGGGCCCCCGCCGTCTCGTAAGGCCCGGCCAGCGCCTTGAGCATCTTGATTCCGCCCGCGACTTCGGCGGGGAACAGCTTCAACAGTCGGCAACCCAACCCTAGGGCCGCTTCCACTTCGGACGGCGTCATCACGCCCGGGATGAGGAGCATCTGCTGCTCTCTGGCCGCCCGCACCACATCCGCATTGAGCCCGGGACTCACTCCAAACCCAGCCCCGGCTTCGAAGGCAGCCTTGACCTGCGACGTGTTAAGGATCGTGCCCGCCCCTACCAACACATCCGGGCAGCCCCGGCGAATGGCCCGAATGCAATCCAGCGCGCAGGGTGTGCGCAGCGTCACCTCAATGAGAGGCAGGCCTCCTTGCGCCAGCGCCTGCGCGAGAGACACGGCGTCCTCCACCGAATCCAGGACGGCGATAGGCACCACTCGTCTTTGCGTGAACTGTGCCTGCACCTCAGAAATGGAACTCTTCATAATGTGACAGCGATGTTCAAGTTGAGCGAACGAGCCTCTCTCGATGGCCGTTGCCGGTTAGCTTGTCGGGTGCGTAGCCGGCTTCGCAAGCCAAAGCTTAAGCCTCAGCGATGGCGAGAGCGGCTTAATCCATCACGGGCTGGCCTCTTTTCATGCCAAAACTTCGCTGGCCAACCCCGACCGATGAGTCGGGCCCGCCTGCGGCAACTTGATCCAGTTCAGCGAGCCCTCAATCCCATTGCCTTCTGATTGACGTCGAGATCACACGGCATCGAGCAGTGCAACGGGGTGGGACAGTAAACCGTAGAATCTTGGACATTGCCGCCTTGCCCGGGATAGAATGGCCGCCCGAGCATGGACTCGCAACCAGGTGAGAGCATAGGCGGCACTCGCGCAGCGTTTGAAGCGGTGCTGCGGCGAGCCCTCCTGCTCGATCTTGAGGTCTCTCATCGTGGAGCCATTCTCAAGCTTGGCGCTGTGCTGGGGAATCAGCAACTGGCCCGTTCGGGGAATGCTTCTTGGGAAGGGATTCTCAGGGAGCTAAATCGCCTGGCCGAAGGCGCCGATTGCGTGCTTGGCCATAACCTCGTTGAGCATGACCTTCCTTTCTTACAGGAGCGCGCCTCAAGCCTCTCCCTCTTGCGCCTGCCGGTCGTTGATACGCTTGTTCTGTCGCCGCTCTGCTTTCCGGAGAATCCCTACCATCGTCTGGTGAAGGACTACAAGCTGGTCAAAGAGAGCCTCAACGACCCGGTCGCCGACGCGCGTCAGGCTGCCGCCCTCTTTGCGGACGAATTGCAATCCCTTAGCGGGCTGCGGCAGACCGAGCCGCGGCTCTTCGAGGTTCTGCACTTCCTCCTGGCAACTCCGGATCAGGAGGCTGACCCGCTCTCGAAGGGCATGGCGTTGGTCTTCCGCACCCTTGGCGCCACGCCGCCGGCGAGAGACCGTGCGCTCGATCTCTGCCGCGAACTGGTCCCCGAGTGGGGCTGTGCCAGTGCGCCGACGGACGAAAGCCTCATGCTGACTAAGGCCGGCCGGCTCGCTTTGGCCTACACGCTCGCCTAGCTGCGCGTGGCCGGCTCGAACTCGGTCCTGCCGCCCTGGGTCCGTCTCGGACACCCACTGACCGGCGAACTCATCAGGCGCTTCCGGGAAGTGCCGTGCAGTTCGGCGGACTGCGCCTACTGCCGCCGCGTCCACAATTCAACGGCACAGTTGCGCACATTCTTCGGGTTGGATGCCTTCCGTCCGACGCCCCAAACCGAGGCTGGAGGCAGTTTGCAGCAGGCGATTGTCGAAGCGGGCATGGCTGGCGAGTCACTGCTGGCAATTCTCCCCACCGGCGGCGGCAAGTCGTTCTGCTATCAGCTCCCCGCCCTCGTGCGCAACTACCGCCGCGGCGTCCTCACCATTGTGCTCTCACCGCTCCAAGCCCTGATGAAGGACCAGGTGGACGGCCTGGTGCGGCGCACCGGGACCCCGTTTGCCGCCGCCCTTTACGGTCTCCTGACGCCGCCGGAGCGCAGCGATGTCCTTCGCAAGATCCGCCTCGGCGACATCGCGCTGCTCTATGTCTCGCCCGAGCAACTGCGCAACCGCTCCTTCGCCGACGCCATTGCCCAACGAGAGATTGGCTGCTGGGTGTTCGACGAAGCTCATTGTCTCTCCAAGTGGGGCCACGACTTCCGCCCTGACTACCTCTACGCAGGCCGCTTCATCCGGGAGTTTTCGAGAAAGCAGGGAACCGAGATCCCTCCAATCGCCTGCTTCACTGCCACCGCCAAGCAGGACGTCCGGGAGGAAATCCTCGCCTTCTTCAAGACTGAAACCAGCCGTGAACTGAAGCTGTTCGCCGCCAGCGTGGAGCGGGAGAACCTCTGCTTCGAGGTGCAGACCATCGAGGAGCCGGGCAAGCTCGAACGTGTCCACGACCTGCTCTCGGAGCGCCTGCCCGCAGGACCCGCCGGCAGCGCGATCGTCTTCCGTGCCACCCGGGCCGAAACGCAACTCACCGCTGAATACCTCTGTGCGCACGGCTGGAAGGCCGCCCACTTCCATGCCGGCCTGACCGCTCCCGAGAAAAAGCGTATCCAGGACGAATTCCTCTCCGGGGACACCAAAGTGATCTGCGCCACTAACGCCTTCGGCATGGGCATTGACAAGGAAGACGTCCGGCTGGTGATCCATGCCGATACGCCTGGCTCGCTGGAGAACTATCTGCAAGAGGCTGGTCGCGCGGGCCGTGATGGGCGCAAGGCCGAGTGCGTGTTGCTCTACGCCGATCAGGACAGCGAGCGGCAATTCCGCATGGAGGCTTTTTCGGAGCTCAGCCGCCGCGACATTGCCCAGATCCTCCGCAGCCTGCGAAAAGCCGCCCGCGGTGACAAACAGGAGATTGTCATCACATCTGGCGAGATCCTTCGCGACGAAGAGCTGCAGATTGATGTGGATCTGCAAGACCGCATGGCCGACACCAAGGTCCGGACTGCCGTCTCCTGGCTGGAGCGCGCGGACCTGCTCCAGCGCGACGAAAACGTGACCAGCGTCTTCCAAGCGCGCCCGCTGGTCAAAGACCTCCCCGAGGCTCGCGCAAAGATCGCAGGCCTGAACCTCTCCGAGACTGAGCAATCGCTGTGGGTCGCCATCCTGTGCGAGATATTCAACACCCCTCCGACCGAGAGCCTCACGGTGGACCGCCTGGCTCTGCTGCCTGAATTCTCGAGCTACGCCAAAGGCAACCCTTCGGCGCTGGCCAACCCGGAACTCCTGAGCGCCAAAATCCTCAAGATCCTCAGCAGCATGACGCAAGCTGGGCTCATGAAGCGCGACATGCGGCTCACCGCCTTCGTGCGCCACAAAGTCGCGGACCACTCCCGCCTGCGCCTGGACCGGATCCTGGAAGCGGACCGCAAGCTCGTGGACGTGATGGCCCTGGAGGAGCCGGACCCGGAAGGCTGGATGCTCCTCTCCTTGTGCCTGCTCAATCGGCGCGTCTGCGACGAGGGCTGTTCCTCCTCCACCGACATCGTCCGGTCATTGCTTAAGAGCCTCAGCGAGGTCGGCCGGGGATTTGACAGCACGCACGGCTGCATTGATCTGCGTTATCTTGGGCGAGACTCCTACAGGGTCAAAGTGCGCCGAAGCTGGACCGAGATTAGCGCGCTCGCGGCCAACCGCCGGCGTCTGGCCTCGGTAGTCCTGGACGCTCTCCTGGCCAAGGTCCCCCCCGACGCCCCCGCCCGCGCCGATCTCCTGGTGGAATTCCACTTCGAGGAACTGCATGACGCCATCGAGCGGGACCTCGTGCTGCGCGCGGAGATCAGAGACACCGACGCCGCCATCGAACGCTCCCTCATGTTCCTGCATGAGCAGCGCGTTATCATCTTGCAACAAGGGCTCGCCGTATTTCGCTCCGCCATGACCATCCGTTTCCACCCCGAAACACGGGCCGAGAAATACAAGACCTCCGATTACCAGCCCCTCGAACATCACTACAAAGAGCGCGTCCTGCAGGTGCATGTCATGAGCGAGTACGCCCGCCTGGGCTTGGAGCGCATCCAGGCGGCGTTGGAACTGGTGCTCGCCTACTTCACCCTGGCCAAGGACGAGTTCCTCCGGCGCTACTTTCGGACCCGGCCCGACTTGCTCGAGCACGCCACGACCGCCGGCTCCTTCCAGCGAATTGTCACCGACCTTGCGAACCCGGCGCAGATCAAGGTCGTTACCGCACCGGCCAATCGGAACATGCTCATTCTCGCCGGCCCCGGCTCCGGCAAGACCCGGACCGTCGTGCACCGCTGCGCGTATCTCCTGCGCGTGGAGCGGGTCCGCCCGCAAACCATGCTCGTGTGCTGCTTCAACCGGCATGCGGCCATCGAATTGCGCCGCAGGCTTTCCGACCTGGTCGGCGACGACGCCCGGGGAGTGACGGTCCTGACCTATCACGCCCTGGCCATGCGCCTGCTGGGATACGCCTTCTCCGACCAGGCCACCCGGGGCCGCGATATTGACTTCGATGCGCTTATTACGGAGGTGACGAAACTCCTGCGGGGCGAAGCCATTCCGCCGGGCCTTGAAGCAGATGAGGTCAGGGACCGGTTGCTGGCCGGCTTCCAACACATCCTCGTGGACGAATACCAGGATATTGATGAGCCCCAATACGAGATGATCAGCGCCATTGCCGGCCGCACGCTCGATGATCCTGACCTCAAGCTCTCCATCCTGGCTGTAGGGGATGACGACCAGAACATCTACACTTTTCGCGGCGCCAACGTGCAGTTCATCCGCCGGTTCCAGCAGGACTACCAGGCGGAGGTCCATTACCTCGTCGAGAACTACCGCTCGACCCGCTATATCATCGAGACCGCCAATCACCTGATCGCTGCCAACCGCGATCGCATGAAAACCAGCCATCTCATCCGCGTGGACCAGCATCGCGAGCTGCTCGGCCCCGGGGGCGATTTCGGGCGCCGGGACACCTTGTGCCGTGGAAAGGTCCAGCTCATCCAGGTTGCCGACCGTGCATCCCAGGCACAGGCTGTCCTGGCCGAGATTCGTCGCCTCCGCCAACTCGGTGTCACCGACTGGTCCAGCATGGCGGTCCTCTCGCGTGAGCACGCCGACTTGGCCCAGGTGCGAAGTCTCGCCGAACGGGAGGGCATTCCCATCCGATGGACCCCCGGCCGCAACGACATGCCACCTCTCCACCAGGTCCGGGAGATCAATCGCTTCCTGGCACAGTTGGGCAACGAACGAGGTTCGTTCAAGCGGGCCAGCGAACTCGCCCGCATCGCCGAAGAAATGACCGGAGACAAGGTCTTCAATCCCTGGACCCAATTCCTTGCCCGCCTGTTGGAAGCCTGGCGTATCGAGTCCAACGATGCCGAGTTGCCCGTGCAGGAGGCGCTGGAATTCCTGTATGAAGCCTGCGCCGAAAGCCGCCGCGAATTCACTTACGGCGAAGGCGTAACGCTGAGCACGGTCCACTCGGCCAAAGGCGCCGAATTCGACCATGTCATGGTCATTGGCCCCTGGCGGTTGCCCCGCCAGAAAGCGGATCAAGAGGAAGAGCGGCGAGCGCTCTACGTCAGTCTTACCCGCGCCCGCAAGACGCTGGCGGTCTTTGACCGCATGGACGTTCGCCCCTCGCTGCTGGAAACGATGACCGACAAGGGAGTGATTCGCTCCCGGTTTGCCGTGGCAACTGCCGGCCAGCGAGACATCTTGTTGAGTTACCAGGCGCTTTCCCTTGAAGACATCTACTTGGGCTATGCAGGGCGGTTTGTACAGGACCACCCCATCCACAGAGCGCTCTGCTCGCTGAACCCCGGCGACAAGCTCACCATGCGACCGATTGGGAGCAACGGTGTCGGTCTCTTCGACCCGTCTGGCCAGTGCGTCGCCTGCCTCTCGCGGAAGGCGGAATCGGAGTGGGCTGGCAGCATGCACACTGTGCGTGAGATTCGAGTTCTGGCTATGGTGTGCCGGAAAGCCGAACAAAATAGCGAAGCGAATCGCCGTGAGCGGTACCAAGTGCCGGAATGGCAAATCCCTGTGACAGAAGTTGTGTTCGAGACCCTCGCTTCCAGGGGCTGACGCGGACCCTCTTCCCACGGGCGCATCTTGGGATTACCGCCGTGCCGGTTGGCGTTGATAGGGCGAGGCTTGCGGGAGAGGCGGGCCACGTATAACGTTTCTGGGGATGGCGAGGCTTCCAGCCGGTCGCCAAGCCTGAGGATTCCCTGATCTTCTCTTTGCCATGAAAAAGCGCTGGTTGCTGATCTTGCTGGTAGTGCTCGCTCTCGGAGCGGCGGCGGGCCTCTATTACGCGCTCCGCGGCGGCCGGCAGGTCCTCGTGCTCACAGGCATCGTTACTACGGATGAGGTCACCGTCAGCTCGGAAATCCAGGGCCGGTTGCAGCAGCTCCTGGTGAACCAGGGGGATACGGTCCAACGCACCCAGTTGCTGGCGCGCATTCAGCCGCAGGAGTGGAAAGCCGAGGCCTCGTTTTATGCCAACACCGAATTGCAATCCGCGGCACAGGTGACGGAAGCGGAAGCCGACTTGAAATACCAGGAGAGTCAGTCCAGCAACCAGATCATCCAGGCGGAAGCCAACCTCGCCGCCGCGAAGGATCAGGTGACCCAGGCACAGGCCGATCTGGCAAACGCCCAGACCAACTATGGACGCCTGGAAGACCTATACCGGAAGCATGTCGAATCCCCGCAAGCCTACGACCAGGCGCGCACGACCTATGAGAGCGCCAAAGCGCATGCCGCTTCGCTTCACCAGACCTCGCAAGCAGCCGAGGCCGCGGTGGCCATCGCCAAGGCGGAGTTGGACCGGGTGGAGGCGCGCCGCGCCGCCCTCGAAGCGGCGAAGCACCAGTGGGCAGCAGCGACCGCGCAGAAACAACGGGCCGACGTGCGCCTGGATTACACCGAAATCCACGCGCCCATTTCGGGCATCGTGGACGTGCGGGCGGCGTTGCAGGGCGAGGTGGTCAATCCCGGCCAGGCCATCGTGACCCTGATTGACGCCGACAATCTCTGGGTGCGCGCCGATGTAGAGGAAACCTACATTGACCAAATTCGCCTGGGGGAGAAGCTGACGGTGTGCCTGCCCTCCGGAGCCGAGCGTGAGGGCACGATCTTCTACCGCGCAGTGGACGCCGACTATGCCACCCAACGCGACGTGAGCCGAACCAAGCGAGACCTCAAGACCTTTGAGATCCGTCTGCGCTGCGACAACAAGGATCGAAGCCTGGCGGTCGGGATGACGGCCTATGTGATGTTGCCGCTGGGGAGGCAGAGGGGAAATGACCAATGACGAATGACGAATGACGAAGGAAGCCCGAAATCCGAAGGCCGACGATGAGAACGGCGGGGGAATCGGTAGTCAGCCAACAGCAGTTAGCAGTCCGGTTGGTCATTCGTCATTGCTCCACCGCATAACTAAGTCGGCGCGCCTATGCTTGATATAGAAGTCGAGGACCTCACAAAGTGCTTCGGAGACTTCTGCGCCGTGGACCACTTGCGCTTCACCGTGGCGCACGGCGAGGTCTTCGGCCTGCTCGGGCCGAACGGTGCGGGCAAGTCCACGCTGATCCGGATGTTGACGACGCTGGTGCCTCCCACCTCCGGCACCGCGCGGGTCGGCGGGTTCGACATCATCCGCTCGGCCAACCAGGTGCGCCAGACCATCGGCGTCATTCCGCAGGCGATGACTTCAGATCTCGACCTCAGCGCCGAGGAGAATATGAGCATCTTTGCCAAGCTCTACGGCATCCCGCGCGAGCAGAGACGCCGGACCATCCGCGAGTTGCTCGCCGCCGTGGACCTGGAGCAATGGGCGGACAAGCCCGTCAAGATGTTCTCCGGCGGCATGCGCCGGCGGCTGGAGATCGCGCGTGGGCTGGTCCACCAGCCGAAGATCTTCTTCCTCGATGAGCCCACGACGGGCCTCGACCCCGTATCGCGCGTAGCCGTTTGGAACATGCTCTCCCGCCTCAAGCGCGAACGCGACCTCACGATCCTGGTCACTACGCATTACATGGATGAGGCCGACAAGCTCTGCGACCGCATCGCCATCGTGGACCACGGCAAACTCGTGGTGCTGGATTCCCCCCTCAAGCTCAAGGCCTCCATCCCCGGCAAGAACATCCTGGAGGTCAGCTTTTCCGAGACGCCTGCAGGCTGGTTGGAGACCCTGAAAGCCTTGCCGGACGTGGTCGAAGTGAAGGCGGTTGACAACATATACCGCATCTCCTCCAACAACGGGCCGCGCACAACGGTGGAGCTGATGGCAGCCATCCGGGAGGCTGGGGTGACGCTGGCGTCGCTCTCGGTGCAGAGCACGACGCTCGACAACGTCTTCGTGCATTACACCGGGCATGAATTGCGCGATGCGCTGCAGAGCGCACCGGCCTACAACCCGGCCTTCATGTACGAGCGGAAGTAACCAGCCTTCATGCATCGCATCCTTGCCATCATTGAGCGCGACTTGCGCCGCTTCAAGCGCAGCCCCACGTTGATGGTCGTTTCGATGATCATGCCCCTGGTGCAGTTGGTGGTTCTGGGCTATGCCTTCGGGGGCAAGATCAAGAACCTGCACGTGGGCGTCGTGGACCAGGACCACCAACTGCCGGCGGTGCGCATCAAGGAAATGTGCCAGGCGGTCGCTGCCAACGCGCGCACCTTCGAGACGGTCGCCTGCCCGGACGAGGCCGGCGCCATGCGCGACCTGCGCACCGGCAAACTCAACGGCGTGCTGATCATTCCGCCCCAGTTCTCGCGCAAGGTCCTGGCGGGTGCCGACCCGCGCATCGCTTTGGTTGAGGACAACACGGACCAGTTTGCGGCCTCTGCCCTCCAGGCGTCCTTTACCCAACTGCTCGGGGCCTACGACGAGAAGCGCCCGGCCCCCCGAGTCTCGGCCACGGCCAATCTTTCCATCGTCGAAATCTACCCCTACGTGCCCTACATCCAATACCTGCTGCCCGGCACAATCGTCCTGGCCATCTTCGTCTCGGTGATGATCGGGGGCGGCATTATCTACATTGACGACAAGTCGCGTGGCTTGCACGAAGGCTACCTCGTGACGCCCATTCGCAAGTACGAGCTGATCCTGGGCTTCAACCTGGCGGGGGCGGCCAAGGCGGTGGCCGTTGGCGCCGTGCTGGTCACCTTCGGCTCTCTCATCGCCGGGATCCCCGACCCGCTGCACCCGATCCGCCTGGTGCGGATGATGTTCCTCGTGGTGCTGACCGCGCTGGCGCTGATCAGCATGATGTTCCTGATCATGGTGCGCGTAACGGACCCGCTCGTGCCGCGCGCCATATTTGGCGTGCTCAATACCGTCTTGTTCTTCCCGAGCGGGGCGGTCTATCCCATCAACGGTTTCCCCCCTTGGATGAAAGTCATTGCTGTGATTGACCCGTTCACCTACGCCGTGCACGGCTTCAAATCGCTCGTGCTCAAGAATACCGGGCTCATGGCAATCGCCCCGGACATCATCTTCCTCATGGTCTTCACCGTGGTAACCATGGCTGCAGCCACCAAGCTCTTCCGGCGGACCCTGTGACCCGCATAGGAGCGCGGACATTCTTGTCCGCAAGCTGGCCATTGCGTCCGGGAGGCGGACAAGAATGTCCGCGCTCCGTCCCCCTGCACGGCATCACTCCGTCCCCGCCTGCCGCGCCGGATCCAGCAACTGATCCAGCTTGGCCTTGTCCAGCCCCGACATCTCCAGCGCCACCTCGCGCACGGTGCGGCCCGATTCCGCCGCGGCCTTCACAATCTTCACCGCCTTATCATAGCCGATGGCCGGCACCAGCGCGGTGCCCATCGCCAGGCTTCGCTCCACGTTGCTGCGGCAGCGCAGTTCGTCAGCCTCCAACCCGCGCACGCAGCGCTCCGCGAACACGCGGCTGGCGCTGGCCAACAGCTCGATCGCCTGGAGCAGATTGTAAGCGAGCACCGGCATCATGGTGTTTAGCTCAAAGCTGCCCGATGCGCCGGCCAGCGCCACCACTGTCTCGTTGCCGAACACCTGAGCGCCCACTTGCGCCACCATCTCGCAGAGCACCGGGTTGACCTTGCCCGGCATAATCGAGGAGCCCGGCTGAAGGGCCGGCAGGCGCAATTCACCCAAGCCCAGCCGCGGCCCGGAGCCAAGCCAGCGAATGTCGTTAGCGATCTTCATCAAACTCACCGCGACCGTCTTCAATACCCCAGCCGTTTCGATGCAGGCATCGCGCGCCGCCTGGGCCTCGAAATGGTTTGGCGCTTCGCGCAATTGCAGCCGGGTTTCCTCCGCCAGCCGCCGGATCGTCCGCCGGGCGAACTCGGGATGCGTGTTGAGCCCGGTGCCGACCGCGGTGCCGCCCAACGGCAGTTCGCCCAGAAACCCCTGCGCCTGCCGGAGCCGCGCCAGACCGTGCTCGATCTGGCTGGCGTAGCCGCTGAACTCCTGTCCCAGCCGAATGGGTGTGGCGTCCTGGAGATGCGTGCGCCCGATCTTCAGGATGTCCTTGAAAGCAACGGCTCTGTCCGCCAGCGCTCCCCGCAGCTCCTCCAGCGCGGGCAACAGCTTGAACTCGAGGCTGTCCAGCGCCGCCATGTGGATAGCCGTCGGGATGACATCGTTGCTGCTCTGGCCGCAGTTGACGTGGTCATTCGGATGCACAGCCTTGTCCCCGATGCGTCCCCCCAACAGCTCACAGGCGCGATTGGCGATCACCTCGTTGGCGTTCATGTTTGTCGAAGTGCCCGAGCCGGTTTGGAAGATGTCCACCACAAACTGCGCATCGAACCTCCCCTCGGCCACCTCCTGCGCGGCCGCCTGGATGGCCTTGGCCCGCCGCCCGTCCAGCAGCCCCAGCTCGGCGTTGGTAATCGCCGCGTGCTTCTTGATCAATCCCAGCGCGCGAATGAACCCTCGGGAGAAGTGCAATCCGCTGATCGGGAAGTTCTCGACAGCCCGCGCGGTTTGCGCGCCATAGTAGGCATTTGCCGGAACGCGCACCTCGCCCATGGAATCAGTTTCAACGCGGAATTCGCCACTCATAAACCCACTTGGGAGCTTAAGCCAGCCATGGCGAAATCGCGAACGCCCGCGGAGAAATGAACGTCGCCCCAGCCCGCACGCCTAACACTATATTGCTGCTCGCGGGTCACAAACACGCAAAAACCCCATATTCCCACCGTAACTCCACCGTAACTCCACCGTAGCCCCACCGTAACTCCTGCGAAGCAACAGGCGGACCTCACGCGGACCTCACGCGGCCAACACCGTCGCGTCCCTCAATACCGTGGCTTTCTGGGCAGGCGCGTCTGGAGGAAGGCTACGAGGTCGTTCATCTCACTGGGAGGGAGGTTGCTGGCGTACGCCGGCATGTTCCCCCCGCCATTGGCGATGCGCAGGATCATCTGGTCGGGAACCAGCCGTGCTGCCACGGCGCTCAGGTTTGGGCCGCGACGTCCGCCGTACGGGGACGCAGCCAATATGGCATAAGTGTCCCGTCCTGCAACCGACCGCGCAGTTGCAGGAGTTGCCCCGGTTCGTGTATGATTGGCTTGCTGGCTAAACGAGCCAGCCACTCATGCCTTTATACGAATACGAACTTTGCGAAGGGAATTGCGTGGTGTGCGGGGGAAAGTTTACCTTGCGCCGGCCGCTCTCAGCCGCGCCATTGACCAAGTGCCCGGCCTGCAAGAAGCCGGTGCGCCGGGTGTGGTCCACCTTCAATTCGCCCAAGAGCCTCTCGATCACTGACGCGAAGAAGGCGGGATTCACTGTCCTCAAGCGTGTGAACAAAGGCGAATACGAACGCCAATAAGGCCGCTTAGGCCATGCGCTCCAACACCTCATCCAGCGACACCGTGGCGAACGTGGTGGCATAATCCGACATGGCGTACGGGATCACGAGCCGTCGGCCCCGGAGCAGGCTGCCGCACGAATAGACCACGTTGGGCACATAGCCCTCGCGCTCGCTTTCGTTCGCCTTCAGGATCGGCTCCCGCAGGCGCCCGATCACTCGGGTGGGGTCCTCCAGATCCAGCAGGAAGGCCCCGATGCAGTACTTCCGCATGGCGCCAACCCCGTGGCTCAGCACCAGCCAGCCGGCTTCTGTCTCAATGGGCGAACCACAGTTGCCGATCTGGATGAACTCCCACGGAAACGCCGGCTTGAGCAGCAGTTGGGGTTCATACCAGAAGTGGAGGGTGTCCGAGAACATGATGTAAATGTTCTCGTAGTCCTGCCGGCTGAGCATCGCGTAGTGGCCGTTGACCTTGCGGGGAAACAGCGCCATGCCTTTATTCTGGACTGCCGTCCCGTTCAGCGTGATGAACTTGAAATGCAGGAAATCGGGCGTCTCGATGAACTGGGGCAGGATGAGTTTGCCATCGTAAGCCGTGTAAGTGGCGTAGTAGGTGTGGGTGCCATCGCCGTTTGCGAAACGGACAAACCGGGCGTCCTCGATGCCATTGCTCTGCGAAGGCGTGACGGGGAACAGCACTCGCTCAGACACACGTGACGAGGGCGAGAATTGTACCTCGTAGTTGGATTGCGCCACCGTCACAATCTTGCGGGCAAGGGCTTCGTCATCCTGGCCGCGTGCGTGATCCTGTTTCACGGTCAGGTCCACGCTGACCTGGAGTTCTTCCAATGTGAAGGAGTCGGGCAGGGCCTGGAGGACGCGCTGGCTGAAATCGCCGGTCAGGCCAAGTTCATGGAGCTTGCGGTCGAAGAGGCCCTTCTCGTAGGAGGCGTTGGGCACCTGCGTAGGTTCCAGGCAATAGCGAGTCGGCTCGTTGATCGTGATGTTGTCTTTGGCATCCAGAAGTCCCGTGCGGAAGGTAATTGAGGAAATGTGGCCCTCGCCGGTAGCCCGCAGGCTAAGAATAAACCTTAAAGCGCCCGGCGGAAGGTCCGACTGGTCGGGGTGCGGCACAATCGAAGGATTGAACAAAGCGGCGGCTTCCAGCGAATACTCATGCGTAAAATACGCGCCCAGCAATAACTGGCGCTCCTTCGAGAGCTCTGTGCCGTGCGGCACAAAAGGCCGCACTTCCTCGTAGCGCCGTTGCAGGAACTCGAGGGTTTCCAGGTGCCGGTCGGCGAACTCAGCCTCCACCTGCTCCAGGAGCGTCTTGGCCTCCGGTTCGGAAAGGGACAGGACTCGCCGGCAAATCGTGCGGACACGCCGGGCGCTGCCGAGATTCAAGGGGCGGACCAGCACACGCCCCGGGTCAGGACGCAGGGTGAGCCGGGCGCGGCGGACATTGAGAGCTTTCATTTTGCGATGAGGGTGGCAGGCGCATCCAGTACCGTGGCCTCGCTTTGCATCAGCCGCATCTCGGCCAACGACAGGAGAAAGGCCAGCGTGGATTCCGCTCCCTGGTTATTGTTAACCCGATCTACATGCAGCGCATCCCGGCAGCCGCCGGTGTTAGGCGCGTAGATTTCCAGGCCGAGATCGTTCCAGCCGAGGAACCAGTCGAAAGCGTGGTGCGCCCGTTCGTACCACCACGGATCCGATGTCACGCGATGCGCTTCGAGGCACGCGGACACGGTTGCCTGCGCCTCGATCGGCTGCTGGTCAAAGGCAGCGCGCGCGCCACCCCGCCGGTAGAACCCATTGCTGCCAATGGGGCGGAAGTTGCCGTGCTCGGAAGTTTGCACCCCTACCAGCCAGCGCAGCGTCTGCAGGCCGCGCTCGACCAACGGCGCCTGGCCCATGTCATCGCCGCTGAGGATCAAAGCATGCGCCAGCTTGGCGTTGTCGTAGGTCAGCTCCTCTTCGAACCACGGCCAATCCGGCTGTGCCGCCTTGGCATAAAGCTCCATCAATCGTCCCGTAAGCGCCTCGCGGATTTGCCCCACCAGGCGATCGCCGCTGAGCCGGCGCAAGTATTCGTGGATGCCGATCAGCGCGAAAGCCCACGCCCGCGGCGAGGTAAGGTCCATGACTGTGGGAAGCGCCTGCGTGAAAAGTTGTCCGGCCATCGCCTGGAAGCTCCGATACGGCGACCGGCCCGATGCCAGACCCAGCGCCCACAAGGCTCGCCCGTGGCAATCGTCCGAGCCCTGCTTGTCCAGCCACTTGCGGTCGAAGCTCAGGTGGTTGTGGAAGCGCTTGGTCCCCATATCCAGCGCGTGATTCAAGAACGCCCCGTACGTTGTTGCCAGCGTGCGCGTGCGCTCCGGCGCTTCCTCCAATTCCTCCAGAAGCACGGACAGGATGAAAGCCCGCGCGTTGTCGTCCGTGCAGTAGCCCTCGGCGAAATTCGGCACCGTGAACATGGCATGTTGGAAAAGACCCGTCGAGTCGGTCATCCGCGACAAATGATCCAGGTTGAACTCCGGCAGATCGCGCGGCGCCAGGTCCAGCGTCTTGGTGGCAAAGCTCTTTCGCGACAGCACCGCCCTCTCCAGCCGCGCCAGCTCGAACGAGCGCATGTACATCGTTGCCACGTTGCTCCAGACCATCTCGCGGCCCAGCTTGTAGGCGTTCTTGCGGATGGTGTGCCGCCGGACCTCATCGCGCAACAGCCCGATGACCGCGCTCGCGATCGCATCGGCGTCGGCGAACGGCACCAGCACGCCCCGGTCCTCCGCCAACAGCTCGCTCGCGTGCCAGTAAGGCGTGGACACTACCGCTTTGCCCGCGCCGAATGTGTAGGCCAGGGTGCCCGACGTGATCTGCGCCTCGTTCAGATAGGGCGTGATATAAATGTCCGCCGCGCCGATGAACTCCTTCAGCTCGTCCAGCTCCACGAAGCGATTGTAGAAGATGACGTTCTTCTGGACCTTGTTCTTCTTGGCCAGGCGGTTCAGGCCGAGGCGGTAGGTTTCGCCCTGCTCGCGCAGCTCATTTGGGTGGGTGGCTCCGAGCACGATATACACCACGTCGGGGAACTCCGCGAGAATGCGCGGCAGCGCGTTGAGCACGTATTCGATTCCCTTGTTCGGCGAAAGCAGCCCGAACGTCAGCAGCACCTTGCGCCCCTCCACGCCGAACTGGTCCTTGTAATAATTCGGGTCCACAAAGGGGATGTTCGGAATGCCATGCGGGATGACATCAATCTTGTCGGGCGGCGCCTGGAAGACCTCCTGGAGCATCGCCCGTCCGCGCTCTGCCATCACCAGCAGTCGGGTGGAGCGCGCGACCAACTCCTTCATGACGCGGCGTTGGTCGGAGTTGGGCGTGTGCAGCACCGTATGCAGCGTCGTGACGACCGGCATCTTCAACTCCCGCAGCAACGCCAGCACATGGCTCCCGGCGGGCCCGCCAAAGATGCCGAACTCATGTTGCAGGCAAACCACGTCCACATTGCTGATGTTGAGGAAGTCCGCTGCGCGCTGGTAGGACGCCAGGTCCTGCTCTTCGACCTCAAAGCGCACGGCCTCCGGGTATTCGTAGCCTCCCTCGCGGTCATTGACCGGCACCGCGAAGCACTCGCAATCGGGGCACTCCGCCGCCACGGCTGTGAGCAAGTCCGAGGTAAACGTGGCAATCCCGCATTTGCGGGGCAAGTAATCGCCCACGAAGGCGACCTTCCGAATCTCAGAAGTGCTGGACATCATTTTGGCCTAAACTTCCCATGTGTGGTGATACCTTGCTCTAGCCCGGCCCATACCGCAAAGAGTCTTTTCGGAGTCGGCGCCGACCCTGGGAAACCGTAGCAAGGCAGCCTGACTTGGCAGTCTGCGCGGGCTGACGGATGGGTTACGTTGCCCGCCGCTCCGAAAGCCGGATTCTGTTCTCCAGGTAGTAAGCCGCCACCTTCACGTACTTTTCCGCCAGGCTCTTGAGTCCGCTCCGCTCCTCGGCTGTCAGCGGGCGAGCTATCTTGCCCGGCGTGCCCAGCACCAGCGATCCGGGAGGGACCCGCATGCTTTGGGGAACCAACGCCCGCGCCCCTACAATGGATTGCGCGCCGATCACCGCGCCGTCGAGGATGACCGAGCCCATCCCGACCAGCACTTCATCTTCGACGGTGCAGGCGTGGACAACGGCACCGTGCCCGACCGTAACATAGTTGCCGAGGACGCAAGCATAACGATCCGCCAGGTGAAGGACAGCGTTATCCTGAACATTCGAGTGGTGGCCTATGACAATTCGATTGATGTCGCCTCGAAGGACCGCGCCAAACCAAACGCTCGCATAGTCCCCGAGCGTAACGTCGCCCAGAACGGTGGCACCCAGAGCAATGTAAACCCCTGCGCCGAGCACGGGCTGCTTATTCAAAAAGGCCTCAAGTTGGCTTTTGATTGAGTCCATGCCACGTGACGAAGTCAGCCGCCAGCAGCGGCGGGCTTCAGATTCCTGGCATACGGAAAGGTGAAACTGGGGGCCCCAGACACGAGGGCCTCGCCAAACTCCAGCATCGCCTGATGCCCGATATTCCTGATGGTGAGAGGATCAATGAGCAGGTTGACGGCAGTCCCCGCGATCCCGCCTTTGATGTTCTGCCAGAGGCTGTTCCCCGCGCCCTTCTTCTTCACCGAGGCCACGGTGACCTCCATCTTGGGCGGTCCGTGCTGGCGTCGAAAGGTCAGCGTGTTGACCTGCGCCACCATTTCCTTGAAGCGCCTCATCTCCCCGTCCACGTAGCAAATGTCACACAAGCCAATCGAAACCGGGCTGGCCTTCCCTCGGGCATTGAAGCGCAGCCGCACCTCGGTGACGATCTGGACCCCGTTGCTCACCATGCCTTCCACCTCCACCGCGCCGCTGCCCTTGCCATCAACGGTGATGGAATTAAGCTGCCGGCGCATGGAGCCGCCCGCCTTGAGTTTCCGCTCATGGCGTCGAATCTCGTCGCTGAGGTCAAAGAGGCTCTGGTGCGATCCCTCGCCATTGAACTCGAACTCGCAGGTGGTGAGGAACGAACTGGCGGTGAACCGCCGCTTGGCGGCAGACATTTGAACCGATTGAGTGCTCCCAGGGCTGGTGACGCACGAGACCGGTTCAGGCGAGATGAGGGGAACGAAATACATGAAAGATGCGACAGGGCTTCCGTTCGTCTTCCCAGTCGCGGCGGCCAATCGGATGGTGGGGCCTTGGACAGCGGAAGCGGCGGTCGCCTCCGCCGCCTGGCCATCCAGCAGAGCGAGCTTTAGGACCAGAAGGTATGCCGGCAATAGATACCCATGCGGGCACGCCGCTTTCACGGTCAGCCTGTTCAGCGGGCCGTCCATCTTCCGGTTGCGCACGGCACAAGCCATAATCACTGTCTCGCATCAAAGCACTCCCAAACCGCCAGCCCCCTAAACACAACGCCGGTGTTCCTCATCTTCACCATTGTTTGGTCCTTGGTCTTCTTGACCGAGTCGTCGTAAGCCTTCTGGAGCTTCGCCAGGTTCGCCTCGGAGGTCTTCAGGTCTTTGGAATCCTGATTCGCCTGGGCTCGCTCCGCTGCTACCGCACGCCGATAAGCCCGGTTCCCGGACGTGCTGCTCGGTATCGCCGCATTTTCATCCTGCAACGCGGTCTTCTGGCTTTCGACCTGCGCGGTTGCATTGCTGATCTGGACAGTCTGCTGGCTTCGGCTATTCAGGATTGCCTCCACCGCTGCGGGCAGATGGCTGAGCAGTATCTCCCCTTTGGCGTCGGCGCCCCGCACGCCGCATTTTCTGTACGGTCCGCCGGCAACACCATCGAGACTCACGACCTCAACCTCCTTCCATTGCTTGGCTCGTTCAGCCGTCAGGTAGGCACGGTCGCCTTCGGCCAGGTAGGCGATGCGCACCGAAACGGTCTTGCCGTTGTCCTGCTTCAACGTAACCGCGTCGCCGGTGAAGCCAACCACCTCCCCCCGCATGGTTGTGCCGGACTGTTCGAACGTCCACGTTCGCATTTCCGCTGCGGCAATGCCGGCCCATACGAGCAGCAATCCGGTTACTCGAAGTCCGATGTTCATACTTTCGCCTGCCCGCTCTGTTAAAGTTAATCCAAGTATCGCTGAGGGTCTGACCAGGTCAAGGGGTTGCTGTCGTCCGCCCAACCGAGGAGCCAATGGGAGCGGGACCAGCCGATGCCTGCCCGCGGTTACGGCTAGTGCGCACGGCCTGCGGTCTGCACCTCAAGCGGGGTCACGGGGTCCATGCTCAACCAGCATATCGCCCCGAGCAGATACGCGGCTGCCGTGACGTAGAATGCAAGGTGCCATTGCCCGGTATGCTTGACGATGTAGCCACACACGATGGGCGAGACGAACCCGCCCACGTTGCCCATCATGTTCATGGTGCCGGATAGCGTGGCGACGGATTTGCCGCCCACATCCATGCAGGCCGTCCACGCGCCCGGCAGTTGGATATCGTTGCAGAAGGCCACCAGCGTTATCGCAAGCACCGCCAGGTAAGGATGCGTCAGCCAGGTCGCGAGCACGAGCAAAGCGGCCCCGCCGAGCGCCCCGGCCGCGCCCATGCCCCGCCGGACATTGGCGACGCTGCCAAACCGCCGGCTGAGAATCGGCGCGACCCAGCCTGCCAGCAGCGATCCACAGGCGCCCACAAACAGCGGAGTGCCCGCCAGCAAGGCGCTGTGCTTCACGTCGAAACCGCGGGCGTCGAGGAGGTAGGTTGGGAACCAGGTAATAAAGAACCAGAACGAGTAGCTGCAGGCGAAATACTGCCCGCACAGGCACCAGACGGTCCGTGACGTGAATAAAGCCTTCCACGGGGCCTTGAACTCACCTGCGGACACCGCTTCGACCGGCAGCAAGGCCGCCTCTGCCGCATTGACCTGAGGGTGGGTGCGCGGGTCGTCCCGATACCACAGGAAGAAGAGCACGGCCCAAACAAGTCCGGGCAGCCCGAACAGCAAAAACGCCGTGCGCCACGTCACATGCCTGAGGCACAAGTAGACCAGCACGGGTGTGAAGGCGCCGCCCAGGCGCGCGCTCATCCACATGATGCCCTGCGCGCGGCTGCGCTCCGCCGGGGGCAGCCAGCGGTTGAAGGCCTTCGTCAGGTTCGGAAACGCCCCCGCCTCGCCCGCGCCGAATAGGAGCTGGACCACCACGAGCGAACCCCAGCTCCACATCCGGCCTATCGCGGCAGTGAAGAACGACCACCAGACCACAATCCGCAGCAGCACTTTGCCGGGGCCAAAGCGGTCCCCCAGGTAGCCAGCGGGAATCTCGAACAGCGCATAGGCGAGCGTGAAAGCGCCGAACACCCAGCCCATTTGCTCCGCGTTCAGGTGAAGGTCCCGTTGCACAAAGGGCGCCGCCTGCGACATGCACACCTTGTCCACGTATTGGATGATCGCCAGTGCAACCGCGAAGACGATCACCCAGTAGCGGGCGTGCGTGGGGCGCAGCGAGGAGGGCGGAGCCGCGTTCATCGGGGCGACTTGATCGGACGGCGGATTCCGCATTGAGCGAGCGTAGTCAGGGGCATCCCGCCGTGCAACGGGAAGTTGCGACGCCGCCTGACTTACGGGGCGGTAAAAGCCTTTGGAATAACTCGAATCTACCGTCCTCAGTCGCCTCCGCCAGGACGACCACTCCCCTCATGCGGTCGGCTTCTGCAGGCGTTCCTTTAATTGAGGGATGGTGAGGAATTCCCCCTCGCGTTCAGCTTCGTTTGCAGATTTCGCGGCTGCCGCATCGCACGCAGCCCGGCTCCGGAAAACGCGAATGGGTGAGAAAAGACGATTGTGCGGGAGGGAGCGTGCGCTATAATGTCTTTATGAAGACTCTTTCCGTAACCGCGGGCAGGTCGAAACTCGGACATTGGCTCAAACGGGCCGTTGCCGGAGAGGACATCAGCATCGTGGTGGACGGCGTAGTGGTCGGACTGCGCCCCGTCAGTGTGATCTCTGAGGATTATGCGCTCCGCGAGTATGGATTAAGCGAGGAGGAAAGCGCCGCCGCCGCCGCCCGCATCTCCAAGGAGATCGCCGCGGCCCGCAAACGCGGGCAGGTCAAGCCGTTCACGGGCAAATTGAATGAGCTGCGCGGTTGAAACCACGCAGCGGTTCCGCCGGAGCATCCCCAAGGGCCATCACGCTGCGGTAGCCGATACGCTGAACGCCATGCGAGAGGGATTCGGAAACCCGCATCTTCACAGCGGCCTCTCTATCCGCAAGCTGGCCAGGCATCTCTATGAATGTCGGACCGGGCTGGATCTGCAGCTGGTAATTGAGGCTCGGAAAGGGACGCTCACCTTTGATTTCGCTGGCAGCCATGACGAAGTGCGGACCTACTTGAAAGGCCGCCGCTAAATCTGACGCGCGCGGCATTACCCGCAAGTTCCCACCGATTGAGTAACGCCGCCTCGTCACTTCGAGGACCAGAACAGCGATGCTGTTGAATCGGCAGGGCGGTTGTGAATAGGCAGCCGGGGACACCGAGCCGCCTTTCTGCAACAGCGCGGAGAGAGGTGGCTGGCTTCCCCAACTCGCCATTGCGTGCTGAGAATATGACACTCTCAGTGGGTGACATGACCTCTTCAGCCGATCCAGACGGCCGCCCCGGCATCATGCGGTGCGATGTACGCGACGATACTCTCCAGGTCGCTCAGGGCTTCCGGGGAGAGGAGTACTTTGAAATCCATTGTGGGATGCGCTTCCGAGCCTGCTCCAGCGGGATGCCCTCGCCGCGATCCAACGAGAGAAGCCCATCCTGCACCGCTTGGCGGAACTCCAGTTCGTAGATGGCGTCCACCAGAGTGGCGTTCGCCGGGAGTTTCTCCGCCACTTCCAACAGGGTTTCTTTCGTGCTCATATGTCTATGCTTTAACCCATTCTGCCCTCCAATGCCAGCCCGCAGTGCTGCCCGCCGCGGCACGCAGCTCCGCACCTTCGCATGAAGCCGGCGGCTAACGCTGACTGCGAAAATCCACCTCCGGTCGCCGAGCGGCTCTCAGCCGATCCGGACGGGCGTCGAGTATAAGCCTTAAAGGCTTCAAAGAGACGCTCGGCATCTATAAGTGGTGCGACCCGCGGTTGCGACGGCAGCCCTCAAGTCCTGCTCAACCGACATCCTCCACGCGGGCCGCAACCATCCAGCAAGCATCGGAAGCCACGGCATACCCGCTGCGACGACGAAAGCGAACATGATCGAAGAATTGGATGACGCAGTTCTGACCTGCGATTTGCCGGAACATGGGCTGAGCGCCGGGGACATCGGCACAGCCGTGCTGGTGCATCGCGGCGGTGCGGGTTACGGGGTGGAATTCACCTCGCTCGATGGCGACACGATTGCCGTTGTGACCCTGATGGCCGGCCAGGTTCGCCCCGCTCAAACCGGTGAGATCGCCCACGTGCGCGCGCTGGCCGTCGTCTGATCCAACCTGCTCACGGACAGGGCGGACAAAGCCCACCAGAAAGGGTAGGATTCCCCTCCGACGGTCACCAAGCAAACGGCGGCCAAGAAGATCGCCGCGTATCTGCACCACGAAATCACTCTGGCGCAGTTGGTGGATTGGGCTGAGGACGCAGTGAGGGAAGGCGAGTTTGCAGATCGCGAGATGGAGGCGTTGCGGTTCGTCATTCCACGCCTCGCAGCGATTCAAGGTATCCCAATCCTCGACCTCACCGAAGACGTTGCCGAACTGGCCGAGGTTCTAAGAACGTCCCTCGCCCTGCCTGCGAACGCGGTCACCGATGCGGCCCACATCGCTATTGCCGCGGTGCATGGGATGCATTTCCTTCTAACATGGAATTGCACACATATCGCCAACGCTGAGATGTTCGTCGCCATTGAAAAGGCCTGCCAAGCACATGGCTCTTCCTGCCCGGTTATTTGCACGCCGGAAGAGCTGATGGGAGTATAGGTTTATGATGAAAGATGAGATCGTGGCCCAAGTGCGCCAGGTGCGCGAGCAGCATGCGGCGAAGTTCAACCATGACTTGAAAGCTATTGTAGCAGACGGCCGCACCCGCCAGAAGGATTCCGGTCATCGGGTCGTCTCCTTTGCCCCAAAACGAAAGAAAGAGGCTTGAACTCGCACGTAAGCAGCACCTTGACCATCCAGATGCCCGAAAGTCTGGCCCGCCAGCTCCGCGAATGCGCGGCCAAAGAGGGTCTGACCATTGACCAGTTGGTCTCCTCCGCTGCCGCCGAGAAACTCAGCGCGCTCATGACTGTCGAGCATTTGCGCGAGCGGGCCGTCCGCGCGAGGCGGCAGGACTTCGTCGCATTCCTGGACGCATCGCCAGATGTGCCGCCGGTTCCGGGCGATGATTAGTCGGTCAGTTCCGCGCCGGAACCGCCCGTCAGCGGTCCAAGTTCACAAGGAGCGAAAACGTCGGCAAGCCCCCAACCCGCCCAACCCCGGCCTGCCGCTGGCGGCTAGCCATACTCCCAGGCTGTGTACAAGGGATGTACACTGGATGTACACCGGATGCTCACCGGAGGATCACTGGATGCTCACGCTTAAGCCCCTTGTACACATCGCGAGCCACTGACGTGCTGCCGCAGGTGGAAGCGAGCTAAACTGTTATTAGCCAGATGTTTAGGACATGGCGGTCTGGTGGTTGTGCCTTCCTCCCGGCCTCAGGTCGAGAGCATCTGAGTACGCCACCACGCGGGCCCGCTTCAGACGTGGGACATTCCCCTCGTCCGCGAGCGTGCGGCGGCCTGGTTGTGCGTTCAATCCAGCCTAACGCAGGACTCCATGTCCCGATAGGTGAAATCAGCGCGGTCCACCAGCAATTCCAGGTGGCGGACACGCTCCTCCTCGATGAACAGCATCTCTTCCTTCAGGCGCAGGGTGCCCCGCAGCCGGATGCCTCCGTGGAGCCAGACCTCCACCTGGTGCCCCAGAGGCAGGTTTATCCGCCGCGCAAGTTCCTTCGCTGCCATACGCCGGCCAGCCAGCCATTGGGTATAGCCCCGGTCGGTGCCCTCGGCGCCGAAATTGAATTCGCTCTGGTTATTCACACGCCTTATCACCCTTACTCCCTGCGTGCTCGGCGAAACCTCCTGAGAAGCAATTCCGCCATGTCGTGGGCGGCGGGCACTTTGGCCCAAAGTGCTACCCCCCAATAAACCAGCACAGCGATTCCTCCAGGCACAAACACGGCGCCCAGCTTAACCGGCAGCGTGCCGTGGCCGAACCTGCGCTCCCACAGCCAGCTTAGCACCCATGCCAATACCCCTGCCATCACCGCCACCGGCACCAGCACCATCAAGGTATGGACCACCTGGGTCATGCCCAGGCGTGTGAGCTTGCGTCGCAACGCGTACACCAGCAGCGCCAGGTTCAGCGACGCGCTCAAGGTATTGGCGACGCCCAGTCCGGCCTCGCGATAAGGCTGCACGAGCCAAAAGGCGAATCCCAGGTTCAGCGCCAGGCACAGGACGCTGATCCGCATCGGCGTCTTGATGTCATTGAGCGCATAGAACGCCCGCCCCAGAATGTTGTTCATCGAGAACATCAGCAAGCCGGGCGCCAGGCACGCCAGCGAGAGTGCGACGCGCTGCGTGGCGTCGGGGCCGAACTTGCCGTGCTCAAAAATCAGCCGCACGATGGGCACGGCAAGGGCCAGCGCAATCGCCGAGGCGATCAGGTTCGCGAAGGCCAGGTAGCTCAATCCCTGGCTCAGCGTCTGCCGGAACTCGGGATACTTCTTCGCCGCAGCCAGCCCCGCCAGCGTCGGCAACAGGTAAGTCGCCAGTGAAATGCCGAACATCCCCTGCGGCAATTCCATCAGCCGCACCGAATAGTTGAAGGAGGCGACGATGGACTTCCCGAACCAGAACGAGAGGCACTGCGTCACCAGGACGTTGATCTGGAAGGCCGCCACGCCGATCGAGCCGGGCAGCATCTTTTGGACGACCTCCCGCACGGTCGGGTCGCGCCACGGCGACACCCACTGATAGCGATAGCCCTCCCGCGAGAGGGTCGGCAATTGGAAGAACGCCTGGGCCAGCCCCGCCACCAGCACGCCAATCGCCACCCCGAATATCTGCTGTTCGAGCGTCCGCCCCATGTGCGGGGCCAGCAACAGCACGCTGGCGATCATGATGATATTGAGCAGCACCGCGCCCAGCGCCGGCACGAAAAAGTGGCCGCGGGCGTTGGCCATGCCGATGAACACCGCCGCCAGGCAGACGAGCAGCATGTAGGGGAACATCAGGCGCAGGAGCCGGAGCATGAGAGCGGTTTCGTCATCGAAGCGCCCCCTGCCTATCAGCAGCGCGACCGAGATGCCCAGCACCGCCAGCACCGTCACCGCCCCCGCGGCGATCACCAGGCCGGAGATCACGGCATTCGCCGAACGCCACATCTCCGTCTCCCCATGCGTGACTTCCTTGTGCTTGAAGATCGGGATGAAGGCGGCGGTCAGCGCGCCTTCGCCGAGCAGCCGGCGGAACAGGTTCGGCACCTGGAAGGCGAGGATAAACGCGCTCGCCACCGGCCCATTGCCCATGAACGCGGCATAGACCATTTCGCGCACCATCCCCAGCACCCGGCTGGTCAGCGTGGCGCCGGCCATTGCGCCGGAAGATTTCAGCATCTGCGACATCCGGCGAGGATACTAGGGGCCAGAGCGCAAATCCGAAACTCGAAATCACTTCACGCCTGCTAATGTGGCCTGTGCCCGCAGGCGCATGATTAAAAAACTCAACCCTACCCCTTGCGAAGAGCCCCCTTTAGGGCTACAGAATTGCGCCGGCAAAACTAGACCCCCCGGCTTAAGCGCGGTTCTGCCGCGCCGCGGGCGCGCAGGAATGCTAAGAATTGGTGTTGAAAGCGCAATTGACGGTGAGTCTGAATACGTCACACTCACACGGTTTAGAGTTTGCAGCGACAGACGGAACTCGAAAGAATGATGCAGTACGGATTGATTACCAGATAGCGCGATGTCGGCGATGTTCCCCAAGTGGACCAACCGGCTGCCGGTGATGATCATCATCGGCCTGGTGCTCTTTGGCGGCGGCGTGACCGCAGGGATGTGGTACTATCTCACGCCCAAGTACTCGCGCGTTGGCTACCAACCGATTCAGCCGGTGGCGTTCCCCCATTCCGTCCACGTGGACCAGCTCGGACTTGACTGCCGCTATTGCCATAACGGCGTCGAGAAGTCCTGGTTCTCGAACATCCCGACCAGCACCACGTGCATGAACTGCCATAACCAGGTGCTTAAGGACGACCCGCGCCTGACCCTGGTCCGCGAAAGCGCCCAGCCCGGCGGGCAGCCGATCCCGTGGGTCCAGATCCATCGCGTGCCGGATTACGTGTATTTCAACCACTCGGTGCACGTGAACCGCGGGGTCAGTTGTGTGTCGTGCCACGGCCAGATTAACAAGATGGACGAGGTCTATGAGGTGCAGCCGCTGAGCATGACGTTCTGCCTGGACTGCCATCGCAATCCCGCGGCCAATCTGCGTCCGCTGGACAAGATCACCGATTTGAACTGGAAATGGAGCGACAACCCTTCCGTCAACGCCGAAGCGCAGCGGTTGAACGGGCAGAAGTTCGTGCACGATTGGGGAGTGCAGTCCCTGCAAAACTGCTCCGCATGCCACCGATGAAGAAGCCTTCGCAGCAACTGAGCCAGCCCGTAGCGGCAGGCATCCTGCCTGCCGTAGAGGGCGGCATCCTGCCGCCCGGGCCGACGCTCGAATCTTCCAGCCGGCTTGCCGTTCCGCCGGGCAAGATGCCCGGCTCTACGGCAGGCAAGATGCCTGCCGCTACCGCGCAGGGCCGGACGTATTGGCGGAGCCTGGATGAACTGGCAGAGACGCCCGAGTTTCGGAAGTGGGTGGAGCATGAATTCCCATCCGGGGCGACTGAGCTGGCCGACCCGGTCAACCGGCGGCACTTCATGAAGATCATGTCCGCCTCGTTCCTCCTGGCGGGCTTCGGGCTGACAGGCTGCCGGCGACCGGTCTCGAACATCCTGCCGTTTACCAAGCAGCCGGAGGGCTATATCCACGGCGTGCCTCAGTATTACGCGACGGCCATGCCAATTCGCGGCGGGGCTCTTCCCCTCGTGGTCAAGTCGTCCGAAGGCCGGCCCATCAAAGTCGAGGGGAATGCCCTGCACCCGGACAGCAATGGCGCGGCCGATCGCTTCGCCCAGGCTTCGGTGCTGGACCTCTACGACCCGGACCGGGCGATGCATTTCAAGCAGGCGGGCAAGGTCGTGACTCAGCCCATGGCGCTGGACTTCCTGGGCAGCCTGTCGCGGCAGTTCGCGGACAGCAAAGGCGAGGGCCTGTGCTTCCTCGTCGAGCGCAGCTCATCGCCCTCGCGGGCGCGGCTGCAGAAGGTGATCTCCGAACGCCTGCCCAAAGCCAGGTGGTTCATTTATGAGCCGGTGGACTTCGATATCCAACGCGAGGCGGCCACAGTGGCCTTCGGCAAGCCGGTGACGCCCTACTACCGGTTGGACCAGGCCAAGCGCATCGTTGCGCTGGACTGCGATTTCATCGGCGCCGAGGCGGATTTGCTGCGCCTGATCCGCGACTTCGCCCGCGGGCGCAAGATTGAGTCGCCGGACAAGGCGCAGGGTGAGGACCTGATCAACCGCCTCTACGTAGTGGAGAGCCTCATGACGCTTACCGGCGTGAATGCCGACCACCGGCTGCGGCTGCCCCCGAGTGCGGTGCTGCCGTTTGCGGCGGCGCTGGCGGCGGAAGTCATCCCGCAAGGCGGGGGTGAGATGGCCTCGGCGCTGACGGCGATGGGCAAGCCGGCGGGAGTGGATGCCAAGTGGATTTCTGAGTGCGCGAAGGACCTGAAGGCGCACGCTGGCAAGTGCATCGTGCTGGCCGGGCAGCGCCAACCGATGGCCGTGCACGCGCTGGCGCACGCTATGAATGCCGCGTTGGGCAACGTGGGCAAGACGGTGATGTTCCACGAGGCACCAGTTCCGCAAGAGGGCAGCATTGGAGAGCTGGCGAAGGCATTGAATAGCGGTGAAGTGACCACTCTGGCCGTCCTCGGCGGCAACCCTGTCTATAATGCGCCTGTGGAGTTGGATTGGGCAGCGACCCAACGCAAGGCGAAGCTCGTCCTGCGGTTCGGGCACTACGAGGACGAGACTTACGCGGTGAGCGACTGGAGCATTCCTCAGCTTCATTACCTGGAGTCGTGGGGTGATGCCCGCACCAGTGACGGCTCGCTCGTGCCGGTTCAGCCGCTGATTGCGCCGCTCTTTGAAGGGATGACGGAGCTGGAGCTGCTCGCGCGGCTGGCGGGGCTGGAGCAAACCGCTGCATACGAGATCGTGCGCGAGACCTTCCGCGGCTCGACGGGCGGAGGTGAGGAGGATTGGAAGCGGTTTCTGTTTAAGGGCTTTCAGGAAGGCTCGGCTGCCAAGGCGGTGGACGTCACATTGGCGGAGACTGCAGTTAACGGCGCGGTGCGGGCAGCCAAGCCCATGGCCGCCACGGACAAGATGGAGGTGGTGTTTCACAGCCATTACTGCATCAGTGATGGCCGATACAACAACAACGGCTGGCTGCAGGAGCTGCCGGAGCCGGTCACCAACACTGCCTGGGAGAACCTCATCCAGCTCAGCCCTAAGACTTTCAAGGCCCTTGGCCTGGTGAACGAGACCAAGGGCGGCGGGACAACGCAGGCCTCCCTGGTCAAGGTCGTCCTGGAGGGTCGGGAGATCGTCGGACCTGCTTGGGCTCAGCCCGGGTTGGCTGACAACACCATTGGCCTGGCGCTCGGCTACGGGCGCGAACGCAGCGGCCGCGTCGGGCGTGGCGCCGGGTATGACGCGTATCGGCTGCGCACGACAGCGGCAGCGCATTGCGCGACCGGCGCATCGTTAACGCCAGTGGGGCGGCTGCACCCGGTTGCGACCGTGCAGCACCATTGGTCCATGGAAGGCCGGCCGGCTGTGCGTGAGGCGAACCTCGATCAGTATTACGAGCACCCCCAGTTCGCGCACGGGATGAAGCTCGAACCGCCGCCCACCACGCAGCCGCTTTACCCGAATCCCTTTGATGAGGCCAAGAAGCACGGGCTGCATCAGTGGGGGATGACGATTGACCTGAACTCGTGTGTCGGCTGTTCGACGTGCGTGCTGGCCTGTCAGAGCGAGAATAACATCCCCATCGTTGGCAAGGACCAGGTGGGCCGCAGCCGGGAGATGCATTGGCTGCGCATTGATCGTTACTACGCGGGCTCTCCGGAGGACCCCGAGGTCGCGCTGCAGGCCGTTATGTGCCAGCATTGCGAAGCCGCGCCTTGCGAGAACGTCTGCCCCGTCAATGCCACCTCGCATGACGACGAAGGGCTGAACGTCATGACTTACAACCGTTGTGTCGGGACCCGCTATTGCTCGAACAACTGCCCTTACAAGGTGCGGCGGTTCAACTTCTTCGACTACAACAAGCGCCCGCTTGACCAGCTTAAAGGCCCGTTTTATTCGACGCCCTTGACGCACAGCACGGACGGGAAATATGACATGCTGATCTGGCTGAAGAACCAGGACTACAGCATGCGCCCGGCGGAAGAGTGGGAGTTGCTCAAGCTGGCCAAGAACCCGGATGTCACGGTGCGGATGCGCGGCGTGATGGAGAAATGCACCTATTGCACTCAGCGCATCCAGCAGGCTGAGATTGCCGCCAAGGTCAAAGCCCGGGACAGCGGCAACATCGAGGTGCCTGATGGGACGATCAAGACCGCGTGCCAGCAGGCCTGCCCCGCTGAGGCCATCGTTTTCGGGAACCTCAAGGATGAGAACAGCCGCGTTTCGCGGCTCAAGGCGCAGCAGCGCAATTACTCGCTGCTGGATTTCCTGGCGACCAAGCCGCGCACGACCTACTTGGCCAAAGTGCGCAACCCTAACCCGCAAATGCCTGACTACCATCCGCTCCCAGCCACCTGGGAGGAGTACGAGAAACGCAATGGCAACCCGCTCCTGCATTTGGAGGAGGAGGGCGAGAAGTGAACGGCACAGTGTCGCCATCAGCGATTCAGGTATCCGCTCCGCCTCCGGAGCTGGAGCGCATTCCGCTGGTTGCCAATCAGCGGTCGCCCGGCTGGCTCACGGACAAGATCGCCGGCATTGTTGAAGGCAAGACTCCGGCGTGGTGGTGGTGGGCGTTTATCCCCAGCGTTTCCCTGCTGTTGCTGATGGTGGCCATGTTAACCTACCTGATTTCTACCGGGGTAGGCGTGTGGGGCCTCAATCACCCCATCATGTGGGGCTGGGCGATCGTCAATTTCGTCTGGTGGATCGGTATCGGTCACGCAGGCACGCTCATCTCGGCGATCCTGTTCCTGTTGCGCCAGCGCTGGCGCACCTCCATCAATCGCGCGGCGGAGGCGATGACCATCTTCGCGGTCATGTGCGCGGGCATTTACCCCCTGGTGCACATCGGACGGGTGTGGTACGGCTGGTGGCTGTTCCCCATACCCAACTCGAACAGCATCTGGCCGCAATTCCGCTCGCCGCTGATGTGGGACGTTTTCGCCGTCTCGACCTATTTCACGGTGTCCGCCCTCTTCTGGTATGTCGGCTTGGTACCCGACCTCGCCATCCTGCGCGACCGGGCGAAGACCAAGGCCCGCCAGTTCATCTACGGACTCTTCGCGCTCGGCTGGACCGGGTCCAACCGGCACTGGAGCAATTACGAGAAGGCCTACCTGATCCTCGCCGGCCTGGCGACGCCGCTGGTGTTGTCCGTGCACAGCACCGTATCAATGGACTTCTCGGTGTCGCAGCTTCCCGGCTGGCACACGACCATCTTTCCGCCTTACTTTGTCGCCGGCGCCATCTATTCCGGGTTCGGCATGGTCCTGACGCTGATTGTCCCGCTGCGGAAACTGCTCAAGCTGGAGGAGATCGTGACCATGCGCCACATTGACCTGATGTGCAAGGTGACGCTGGCCACGGGTTGCATCGTCGGCTACGCCTACGCTATGGAGTATTTCATCGCCTGGTATAGCGGCAACCCCTACGAGCGGTTCACTTTCTGGAACCGGCTGTTCGGCAAGTATTGGTACGGCGGCTGGGCCATGTTGGGCTTCAATGCGCTGGTGCCGCAGGTCTTCTGGTTCAAGAAGGTGCGCCAGAGCCTCATTGCCGTCTTCATCGTTTCCATCCTGGCGAACATCGGGATGTGGTTCGAGCGCTTCGTGATCGTCGTTGGGTCGCTCTACCAGGATTTCATCCCGGGTAACTGGGGTTACTACAAGCCGACCTGGGTGGACGTTTGCACTTACCTGGGCACCTTCGGCCTGTTCCTCACCATGTTCCTGCTGTTCCTGAGATTCCTGCCGCTGATCGCCACGGCGGAGGTCAAAGGCGTTACCCCGCAGGCTGACCCGCACCACCCATTGGGCGGCGCTCGCAGGAAGGAGGTCCTCCACCATGGGTGAGAACACCGGGATACCTTACGGCCTCATCGCGGAGTTTGACACCGCTGCCGACATACTGCATGCGGCCCAAAAGGTGCGCGATGCGGCATTCACGCGGTGGGATGTCTTTACGCCATTCCCGGTGCACGGCATGGACGGAGCGATGGGCATCCGCAACTCGCGCGTGGGATGGTTTTCCTTCCTGGGCGGTGCAACAGGCTATACCAGCGGCATGCTGATGGTGTGGTACATGAACGCCTACGACTACCCCATCGTTATCGGCGGCAAGCCCATGTTCAGCCCCTTCTACCCGTTCATTCCCTGCTTTGAACTGACGATCCTTTTGGGGGCCTTCGGTGCGGTGCTCGGGATGCTGTTCCTGAACCGGCTGCCGCGCCTACATCATCCCTTGCTCAAGCACCGCCCCTTTGCCCAAGCCACGCACGACAAGTACTTCATCGTGATTGAGTGCGACGACCCCAACTATTCGGAGGGCGCGACGCGCAAGCTGCTGGAGGAAGCGGGTAGCCGGCACATCGAGATGGTGGAGGAATAATGCGCTACTTCCTTGCCATCTTTGTCGTCTGCGTCCTGGCCACGGTGGGCGTTCTCGGCTTCCGCGGCAGTCATTTCCGCAAGCCGCCGCTGTACATTTTCCCGGACATGGAGCGGCAGCCAAAGCTGCGGCCCGAGACAGCGAATGCGTTTTTCGCCAATGGCATGAGTTCGCGCCTGCCCGTCGAAGGAACCATCCCTCGCAGCGAGCCGATCAAGGTGGGCAATGAAGTCGTCTATCCCTGGCAGGACTCGCCCGTCACGACTGGCCGCATCACCGGAACCACGAACTTTGTCGAATGCAATCCGCTGCCCATGACGGATGAACTGCTCCAGCGGGGCGAGCAGGTGTTCAACATCACTTGTGCCGCCTGCCACAGCAAACTGGGCGATGGCAAAGGCGTGCCCAATCGCATCGGCGCCATGGCGGTGGTGGCCAACCTGCACGACAAGCGCATTGTGGAACTCACCGACGGTGAGCTGTTCAACACGGTAAGCAACGGCAAAAGCCTGATGCAAGGCTACGCTCCGACCATGCCGATTCGGGACCGCTGGGCGGCCATCGCGTATCTGCGCGCCCTCCAGTTGAGCCGGCTGGGCTCATTGGATGACGTGCCTGAAGCTCGACGCGGGACCTTGAAGAAGTAACCTATGAGCGCACTGTCCCAATCTGGCAAGCTGCCGCCCCTGGACTTTTCCAAATGGCGCAAGGTCCCAAACCTGCTGATCGTGGCCGGCCTCGTGCTCTGCCTGATCGGCGCCCTCTGGAATCCGATTCAATTCGCCTACTCATGGCTGCTGGCCTTCATGTTCTGTCTCAGCTTCGTGCTCGGCGCGCTTTTCCTGGTGCTGATGCACCACCTGTTTGATGCCGGGTGGTCGGTCGGCATCCGCAGGTTCTGCGAGCACGTGGCCTGCCTGGCCTTCCCCTGGATGGCCTTGTTCTTTGTCCCCATCGCGCTGCTGGCGCCGAAAATCTACACGTGGATGAGCGTTGATCCACGCCTGGATCATGACCTGGCCGCGAAATGGCCGCTCTTCACCAAGCCGGGGTTTTATTTGGCAGCCGTGTTCTGCTTCGGCGTGTGGGCGGTGCTCACTTCGCGCCTGCGGTATTGGTCCGTCAAACAGGATGCGGACGGGGCCGCCCGCTGCACTTACCGGATGCGGTTCCACTCCTCCTGGGGCATCTTTGGCTTTGGCGCGACGCTTACGCTGGCGGCGATCATGTGGATGAAGGCGCTGCAATACCAATGGTTCTCCTCGATGTATGGCGTGTACTACTTCGCGGGCTGCGTGTGGGTGGCTCTCGCCACGGCTTACGTCCTCGCCATGATCGTGGACCGCCAGGGGCTGATCACCGAAACCATGGGCGCCGAACAGTACTATTACCTGGGCTCGTTGCTCTTCGCCTTCACCGTCTTCTCCGCCTACATCCATTTCAGCCAGTACTTCATTATCTGGAACGCCAACATGCCCGAGGAGACGTGGTGGTATGTCTGGCGCGAGAAGGGCACCTGGTTTGCCGTGAGCATGGTGCTGGTGTTCGGCCATTTCCTTGTGCCGTTCCTGGCGCTGCTGCGCATTGACGTGAAGCTCGTGTTCCGGTTCATGATGCCGCTCTGCATCTGGATCGGCCTGATGGAATACGTTGACCTCTCCTTCAACATCATGCCGGTGCTGCACCCGCACGGCTTTGCCCTGCGCTGGATCTGGCTGGACGCCGGCTGCGTGGCCCTCATGGCGGGCGTGCTGATCAAGGTGTTTCTGCGCGACCTTCGCCGCTTCCCGCCTTATCCGCTGAAGGACCCGCGGCTCGCGGAGGCGATGGGGGTTTATCCGGAGGCGCCGGCGGCGCAGGAGGAAGGAGGCGCTCGATGAACTCTCAACCAACTCGCGACCGCACCACGCTTTGCTATGCGATCGGCATCCTTGGTTCCTTCCTGATTGTGGCTGCGCTGGTTTTTGCCATGCGTCATTACTCGCAGCCGCCGCCGCTCGGTGAGGACCGCGTCGCGCTGCGCAAGAAGGCCCTGGCCGAGCTTCGTGCAACGGAGGCGGAGGAGCTGAACACTTACGGCTGGCTGGACCAGGGCAAGGGGATTGTCCGCCTGCCGATTGCGGAGGCGCTGAAGCTGGCGCTCCGCGACTGGCAGAATCCGGCGGCCGCACGGTCCAATCTTATTGCGCGTGTCGAAAAGGCAACCGCCGCCCCACCGAAGGCGCCCGAGAAGCCCAACCCGTTTGAGTAGAATTGGTGGGCGTACTGACCATGAATCACCGGAAGCAAAAGTTGGCAGCCAAGGTTGGGGAGTTCATGCGCCAGTATCAGCGCAAGGCGCAGGGCGGCTCTGTCGAACCGAACGACCGACATTATAGTCGGAAGATTGAGCGGAAGTTGAAGCGGATGCGACCAGAGGAGCTTGACGAATTATTGCACGGCACAGAAGACTTCGATGCCCGACAGCGACCCGCGCCTCCTAAGCCTGAACGCGAGTATAGATGGTGATTATGAAACGGACTTGGCCTTACGCACTGGATGGTGGGTGTGCGGTTTTGTTTGCAATCCTGGCCCGGCGGCCCGCCGCCATCGAGCCGCATTGCTAGGGTTTGATGAGCGAAGCACAGTCATCCCAGCCGCTCCCAGCCGTTGCTCCCGCTGAAGGCGACGCCTCCTGCCGGTTTCCACTGCTCCTGATGTTCTTCTGCGCGGCGTGCTGGCTCGTGCTGGCGTCCGCTTTTGCCCTGATTTCCTCCATCAAGTTCCATTCTCCGACCTTCCTCGCTGGTTCGGCCTGGCTGACCTATGGGCGAGTTCACGCGGCCTACCTCAACTGCCTTCTTTACGGCTTCTGCCTCCAGGCTGGGCTCGGTGTGGCTCTGTGGCTGCTCGCGCGGCTCGGCCAAACCCCACTCGCTCAGCCCTGGCTCGTCATCGTCGGCACACTCGTGTGGAACGCTGGCGTGAAGCTCGGCGTCTTCGGAATTCTTTGGGGCGATGGCACCGGTTTCGAATACCTCGACATGCCCGGCTACGCGGCGTGGATCATGATGCTAGGCTACCTGCTGATTGGCCTCTCTGGAGTCCTGACCTTCCACCACCGGCGCGAGCGGCAGCTCTTTGTCTCGCAATGGTTCATCTTTGCCGCCCTGTACTGGTTTCCCTGGATCTATGCGACTGCCGAACTGCTGCTCGTCAGGTCCCACGTCCGCGGCGCGGCGCAGGTGGCGGTTTGGACCTATTACCAGGCAAATCTTAGCACGATCTGGCTTCCACTGGTCGGCCTTGCCGCCATCTTCTACTTCATACCCAAGCTTGCCCAGCGCGACCTGCACAGCCGATACCTCGCCTTATTCGCCTTCTGGATGCTGATTCTGTTTGGCGGCTGGACCGGCGTTTCCGTCGGCGCCCCGCTGCCGGCGTGGATGCCCGCCATCAGCACCGTGGCTACCATGCTGCTGGCCGTCCCATTGCTGGCGGTCGCGCTCAACGTTCAACGGACCCTGGGCGGCAACTGGGCGAAATTGCGGGCAAATGCGCCGCTCCAGTTCATCATCGTGGGCACGGTGGCTTTGCTGGCGGCGTGGCTGGTGAAGACGGTTTGCGCCGGCGTGGATGAGGCATACCCGGTCAGCCTGACGTGGCTCACTCCAGCCCGGGAGCAGCTTAATTCCTATGGCTTTTTCTCGCTGGTGATGTTCGGCGCGATCTACGCAATTCTGCCCCGGCTCACCCAAGCCGCACTCCCCTCGCCCACGCTGGTTCGCATTCACTTCTGGCTGGCGCTGCTGGGGGTGCTTCTGGTCGTTGTGCCGTTGGCCGGGGCAGGCATCGTCGAGGCCTGCCGATTGCACAATCCAGACACTCCGTTCATGGCTGTCGTGAAGTCCACCGTGCCCTTCCTGCGTGCGAGCACGACAGGGGACCTGCTCCTTGCTTTGGGCCACTTCATATTCTTCATCAACGTCACAGCATTGGCTGTGCGATTCTATTGTCCGCGCGTGGTCGGCGCCTATGCCGCCGCCACTGCCGAACTCACGCCTGCCGTGGCTAAGCTATGAACTACGGCCCGCTGCTATTTCTTGCCGCGTTCTTCGCGCTGGCCAGCTCCTGGTGCGGGCTGGTGCTGGCGCCGCAGTTGCAAGTGGGCCAGTTGCAGCAAACCAACACTCTCAGCGGCGGGGCAACCTACCCCCTGGGGCGGCCTGGAGAGGCGCAGCAGGGGCTGCAGGTCTATCGCGCCAACGGCTGCGCGAGTTGCCACAGCCAGCAGGTGCGCCAAAGCGGGACCGTGTGCGACGTGGTCCTGACCGAGGCGGGGACGAACCAGGCTGCGCTTATCCCGGCTTTGCTCACCCTGAAATGCGGGACCGTCCCCACTGAGGCTGAGCAACACGCCGCCGCCACAGCCAAAGGCAAGCCACCCGCCCACATCCTGGACTTCTCGGAGCCGGAGGCCAGGGAACTGCTCGCCCACTTGCCGCAACCTGTGCGGCAGGGCTTGACCCGGGAAGAGGCGAACGCCGATGTCAAAGCCCTCACCGCTGCCGGGGCGAAGGCTTCAATCTGGATCGTGCCGATCGGGCCCGACATCTCACGCGGCTGGGGCCTGCGGCGCACGGTCGCTGAGGATTTCCTGTTTGATTACCCGGTGATGCCGGGCTCGCAGCGCATCGGGCCCGACCTGGCCAATGTCGGTCTGCGCCTGCCGGACGCCAATTGGCATCTGCGCCACCTTTATGCGCCGCGGCTCTACGAGAAGGGCTCGACCATGCCGCCGTATCGCTTCCTGTTCGTGAAGCGCAAGATTGGGACGGAACCGTCCCCTGACGCATTGGCTCTCCCTCCTGAAGTAGCCCCCGAGCCGGGATACGAAGTTGTGCCGAAGCAGGCCGCCAAAGCTCTTGCTGCCTACCTCACCAGCCTGCGAGCTGATGCCCCGCTATTCGTAGCGCCGTTGGTTACCGCGTCGGCTGCGACGGGCACCACCACAAATGCCCCGGCGGCTTCTGAGCCAGGCTCCACCAACGCCGTCCCGGCCAACCCGCCCGCCAAGTGAGCCCCGAAACCAGCCAACTGACGCCGACGACCACGGACGCCGCTGAGCCGAAAGCCGGTGCCGCGGCGGTGCCCATCGTGTTGCTGGTGCTGCCGGTCTTGATTCTCTATTGGGGCATGATCTACTTCGATCGCAACAGCGGGTGGTTTAGCCCGCAGGTGTATGCGCCCTACCACTCTGTCGCGGAGCTCACCCTCTATCAGCCGCCCACGGGAGGGCTGGACCTGGCGCGCGGCAAGGCCGTGTATGAGACAATTTGCGCCCTTTGCCATAACAACGACGGGATGGGCAAGCCCAACTACGCGCCGGCCTTCGTCGGCTCGGAGTGGGTTCTGGGCAGCCCGAATCGCATGATTCGCATTCCGCTGGTGGGCTTGGCAGGGCCGGTCAAGGTCAAGGACCAGGAGTGGAACCTGGCGATGCCGAACATGGGCGCCGCTCTATCCGATGACGACCTCGCGGCAGTGCTTACCTACATTCGCCAGAGCTGGGGGAATAAAGCGTCCATCATCACGCCCGAGCAGGTGAAGGCGGTGAAGAAGGAAGTCGGCAACCGCACGCAGCCCTGGTCCGCCTCAGAATTGCAGGCTATTCCCTGACGCCTTCTGCCTCGGTATAGGCGGCGCATCTTCGAGCAGCCATCGCTCCGTGCTGTAGCGGCGGGCATCCTGCCTGCCGTAGAGCCGGGCATCTTGCCCGGCGGAATGCGGGTCCGGGCGGCAGGATGCCGCCCTATACGGCAGGCAGGATGCCCGCCGCTGCGTGGTAGGGGTGACCCGACGCGGTTGGGTACAAGCCCGGCGTGATTTTGTAGGAGCGTTGCCACGGCGGTTGGTGATAGTGTTCCTCACGCAAGCTATCCATGCTGGCATGAAGACGCTGCTGCTTTCCTTATTTGTTCTGGCCACCGCCGCTGCCTGGGCTGCGGAGCGGAATCTTTCCTTTGATCTCGGCAACGGCGCTAGGCTGGAACTCGTGCTGGTCCCGCACGGCAAGTTCCAGCAAGGCTCGCCCGCGAGCGAGGCAAAGCGCAGCAGTGACGAGACCCCGCGGCAGGTTACCCTGACGCGCGACTTCTACATCGGCAAGTTCCCCGTGACCTGCGCGCAGTTCGACGCCTTCGTAGGCGATACGCAATACCGGACTGAGGCGGAAGGCGGCCCCAGCGGTGGTTTTGGCTGGGATGGCTCCGCGCTCAAGCAGGACAAGCAGTTTACCTGGCGCTCGCCGGGCTTTGACCAGGCGGGCGACCAGCCTGCCACGATTATCACCTACGCCGATGCGCTGGCCTTTTGTGACTGGCTTTCGCAGAAGACGGGGCGCTCCTTCACCCTGCCCACCGAGGCGCAGTGGGAATACGCCTGCCGCGCGGGCACTTCCAACGCCTGGCATAACGGAAGCGACGACCAGGCGCGGGCAAGGGAGATCGCGTGGTTCAAGCCCCTGGCGCGAAACACCACCCATCCGGTCGGCTCGCTTCAGCCCAATGCCTGGGGGCTGTACATGGGCGGCAATGTCTATGAGTGGTGCCGTGACTGGTACGGGCCCTACGCGCCCGGGCCGGTGACCGATCCCGAGCAGACCAACCCGAACCTCTCCGACAAGCCGAGGCGGGTGCTGCGCGGCGGCTCCTGGCTGCGTGAAGTGCAGCAGACCCGCTCGGCGGCGCGGTTTCGCAGCACCCCGGGCAGCCGTAACGCCGACATTGGCTTCCGCGTGATTACCCTGGTCGAGCCGGCAGCCCCGGCAGCCGCGCCGAAAATCCTGTTGGAAGAACCCGAGCCAAAGCCTTAACCCCACGATAAGCTATGAATCAAATGCCCTTCGGTCCGCTGAGTGCTATGACCGGCCTGCTTTGCCCTCTGTTCGTTCTCGCCTTTATTGGATTCATCATCTTCCTGATTGTTCGCGCGGTCGGACGCGCGGCCTCGGGGACCGGCGGCGGCGCACAAGGTTCCACGGTCAATGTCCCGACGCAACTGGGCGCGGACGGTTTCTGGGTCGGCCCCTGCCCCTGCGGGCCCATGGCCGTCATCTACTACCACTACTGGTCGGGCGGCGCGCGGCACTCGGGCCAGATTCCCTATCAGCCGGGGCCGGATGGCCGGCAGTTTATCTATACTGGCCGCAAACCGGACCAGGTGTCCATTGCGCGGATCATCGAGCAGGCTGACGACACGACCCCAGACATCCTGCCGCCCATAATCGCGGGCACCTCCGGGGTGTGGGGGCTCCCCCCAAGCGATGAACCCGAGCCGCCTAGCGCCCCGCCCTCATCCTCGTCATTCCCCTCCGCTTATTGAACGGCGGGGGGATTCATGGAGACCTGACAGCCTCTTTAGCCAGCCTTGGGAAGAGGGGCATAGGCCACCGTTTCTCCCCGGTGTCTGCAGCCTACTGCTGGCGTGCGTATTACAATGGGCATACAGGGGGCATACAAGGGGAATACAGGGGGTATACAGGGGGTGTAGGAGGGGTTTACTGGGGAATAGGGACAGCCTGAGCAGGGATCGGGCAGCAGAGAGCGAGAGGAAAGGGCGGCAGCGGCGTTCACTGGACGAGGCGGCGGCGGCAACTGCCTCCCACAGGAGCTTGTCGGATTCCCGGTTGGCTCGCAGGATGGAGCGACTTTTGGCATGACGACAGCAGCGTATGTTTATAGCACCCAACCGGGCGACCTTTACCGCTCGGGCCGGACGCTGCGTTCGCTGCAGGTGGCTGGGGTCGCGGCCGAGGAAATGCGAGAAGCCACGGCTGAGCGGCTCGGGGTGATTCTGGGGCAAGGGGCGCCGGTCCTGCTCATGCGCGCCGGCACGTGGCTGGTGCGCACCGGGGCACTCGACCTCCCGCACCCTAGCGCCACGGGCAAAGGGGTCTGCGCGCTGGGCGTTGTGCGGGTTCCGCGTGGGTGCGAACCCGAGGCCGAGGCGGCGGCGGCGGCGTGGAAGGCCCTTTTGGGTGAAACCGGGGGTGACTTTGGCCGCTTGGCTGCGGATGCGCAGAGCACGACCGGGAAGCCGGGATGCCTTCCCGCTACCCTGCTTCCAGCGTGCATGTTTCTCGACGCCATGGCCGCGAAGCACGTCGCAGCCAGCCACGCGTCTTCGCTCCAGGACATTCTGCGGTGCGCGCTGGCAGAATTGCGGTGCGTTCATTACGCGCCGCTGGATGTGTATGACGACCGCGGATTGCGGGTGCTGCAGGTCATCACGGCGCTGCAGCGCGGCGGGGCGGAGCGGGTGACGCTCGACCTGGTGGCGGAGCTTCCGGCACAGAATGTCCGGGTCCGGCTGGCGACCTTGGGCCGGCCATCGCGCGAGGCGTTTCCAGCGCCGCCGGGCACGCTGCATCTGGGGGAAGTGCCGGGAAATGCGGTAGAGCGCAACGCGGCGCTGGTGCGCGCGGCAACCGCCTTCGGCGCGGACGTGGTCCACGGCCACTTGATCAAGGGTCAAGATTTGCGCTGTCTATCTGCCGCAGGTCTGCCGGTGGTCGCGACGGTGCACAACATGCGGGCCGGCTGGCCTGACGGTTTGGCCGGGTTGCAGGCAGGCGATGTACACTTGTTGGCCGCCTGTGCTCAAGCTGTCGAGACGGATTTGCGCACGGCTGGGTTGCCGGCAGCCATGAGGACAGTGAGGAACGGCATTGACCTCGGTGAGTTCCATCTCACTGCGGAGCGGCTCGCAGCGGGTCGCCAGTGGAGGCGAGAATGGGGGTTCGCGGAGGGAGACTTTGTAATGGTCGCCGTGGCCAACCCGCGTCCCCAGAAGCGGCTCCACCTCTTGCCGGCGATCCTGGCCGCCCTGCGCGCACGCTTGAATTCAGGGACCGAGGCGCGACTCGTTTTGTGCGGCGAAGTCATGCACGGCAACGCTGAAGCGGAGCGCTGCGTTGCCGAAACACGCGAGGCCGTGGCCCGACTGGGGCTGGAATCGCAAGTGCGATGGACCGGCCCGGTTGCCAGTATTCCCGAGATTCTCGCCGCGGCTGATGTGCTGGTTTCAACCAGCGCTCACGAGGGCCTGAGCCTGGCGCAGCTCGAGGCTCTCGCAATGGGTCGCGCAGTCGTCGCGACGGACGTCGGAGGTGCGCGCGAGATTGCGCAGGGCAACCCAGGCGTGCATCTGCTGCCGGCGGATGCAGCCGCAGAGGAGTTCGCGCGGGTTCTTGCCCGTCTCGCTCCGGCTGCGCGCGAGGCGCCGTGCCTTGCCCGTTCCAATACGCTGGAGCAGTGGTCGCGCCGCCACATGGCCGAGCGTTACCGCTGGCTCTATCCGCGCGTCGTTGCGTCTGGCCGCCGCGCGCGCCGGGGCGAAGGGATATGGCTGATCGCAAATAATTTCTCCACTGGCGGCGCCCAATCGAGCGCGCGGCGCCTGTTGCTGGGCCTGGCTGGCGAAGGAGTGCCGGTACGAGCGGCGGTCGTCGAGGAGGACCCGGCGAATCCCACGCCGGGCCGGAGCGCCCTGCTTCGGGCCGGCATTCCAGTGCTGGCGGTTCCACCACTTCCTTCTCAAAGGGTGGAGGCGGCCGTCGAAAGGCTGCTCACCGCGATTGACGGCGACTTCCCTCAAGCTGTGCTGTTTTGGAATCTGAGGCCGGCTTACAAGGTCTGGCTCGCCGATGCGCTGCTAGACTTGCCGGTGTTTGATATTAGCCCAGGCGAGATGTTCTTTGAGTCGTTGGAGACGTATTTCTCCAACCCTTCGATAGCATTGCCTTACGGGAGCGCGCGTGACTATGGCGCCCGGTTGGCCGGGGTGGTGGTGAAATATCACGCGGAAGCGCAGAGAGCCGCCAAGGTGCTGGGAGCGCCTGTGCACGTGGTCCCGAATGGGATATCGGTGTCCAATGGGACGCATATCCCGGCAGCTCCGCGGACGGCTCTTGTCATCGGCACGGCAGCACGCATCAATCCCCAGAAGCGCCTGGAGGATCTTTTTGAGGCCCTGCATCTTGCTCACGAGCGCCTGCCGGCCTACACGCTTAGGATCGCCGGGGGGGTGGAGCGCGGCTGCGACGACTACGCCGCTCGGCTGCGGACACTGGCGAACGGGCTGCCGGTGCAGTGGCTGGGCGAGGTGGGCGATATGCCCGGCTTTTACCGGGAACTAGACCTGTTCGCTATGATCTCCGAGCCGGCGGGCTGTCCCAATGCGTCCCTCGAAGCTATGGGCGCGGGGTTGCCCGTCGTCGCAACTGACAAGGGGGGCGCACGGGAACAGGTCGTTGATGGCCAGACCGGACGACTGGTGCCTCCGCGGGACGCCATGTCACTGGCCGACGCGCTCGTGGGTCTCGCGGCGGAGTCCGGACTGCGTCAACGCCTGGGACTGGCGGGGCGTAACCTTATCCGCGAACGGTTCAGCTTGGAGCGGATGGTCGCGGACTATCGGCGCATTTGTTTGCCGGGATTTGGTTGAGACCAGTCTCGGGACGGAGCGCCGGCATGTTGCCGGCTTACGTGGCCCGGACGGTGTAAGCCGGCAACATGCCGGCGCTCCGTTCAGACGGCTGCCGTCGCTACTCAGCGCGCTTGACTCGCGCTTGAATTTGCTGAATCGCCCAACTCGCATGCTCGGCGATGAGCGGCCCAGGGTCGCTGGCGGCTCTTTGCAAAGCGGGCAGGGCGGACTCGCCGCCGACGTTGCCCAGAGCCACGCACACATTACGCAGCAAGCCGCGGCGGCGGGTGCGAAGCATCGGCGTGCCGGCAAAGCGGCGTTTGAAGCCGGATTCGTCCAGGGCGAGCAACTCCAGCAAGTCGGGCGCAGTGAGGTCCGGGCGCGCGTGGGCCTTCATCATCTGCCCTTCGTGGGCGAAGCGGTTCCACGGGCAAACTGCGAGGCAGTCGTCGCAGCCATAAATGCGGTTCCCGATCGCCGGGCGGAACTCGGCCGGGATGGAGCCTTTGAGTTCGATGGTCAGATAGGAGATGCACCTGCGGGCATCAAGCTGGAAGGGGGCGGTGATCGCGGCGGTCGGACAGGCAGCGATGCACCGGGTGCAGGAGCCACAACGATTCTTCTCCGGCGCGTCCGGCTCCAACTCCAGCGTGGTGATTATCTCCGCCAGGAAGATCCAGTTCCCGAGCCGGCGGCTGATCACGTTAGTGTGCTTGCCGATGAACCCCAGGCCTGCCCGCTGTGCCAGGTCGCGCTCCAGCAGGGGGCCGGTATCCACATACCAGAGGGAGCGGGTGGCCGGGCCGCCAAGCTGGTTGACGCAGGAGGTTAGCTGCTTCAGGCACTCGGCCAACACGTGATGGTAATCTGCGTAACGAGCGTAGCGGGCCATGAGGCCGGTTGGCAGGGACGCCTCGCCGAGGCGTCCGTGTTGGGGCGGGAACGGATGCCTCGGCAAGGCGTCTCTACCCGCCTGCGGCACCTCTCCTTGCTGTGCATAGCTGACCGCGAGGGTGATGACGCTGCGCGCACCGGGGAGGACCTGCTGCGGATCCACGCGTTTGTGGGCGTTGCGGGCGAGGTATGCCATTTCGCCATGCTGGCCGGTGGCGAGCCAGCGTTGGAACTGCGCCGCGCTTTCCGGAGTTTTCGCGGTCGTGAACCGGCAGGCGTCAAAGCCAAGCTCGAGCGCGCGGCGCCGGATGGCTTCTTTCATCGGTGGGCCGCATGCGCCATGTGGAACTGGTGAATCACCTGCTGCGCCACCTCGCGCGCGGAGCGTCGCTCGGTATTCACCAGCACGTCGGCCTGGCGGTAATACGGCTCACGGACTGCCAGCAATTCGCGGATCTTCGCGAGCGGGTCGCCTTCGTTCAGGAGCGGGCGGTGGGCATGTGCGCGCACGTGCTCCCAAATGGTTTCCGGGGATGCCCAGAGGCAAACCACGAGCGCATGAGTTTTGAGGCTGGCGAGGTTTCCTTCCCCGATCGGCAATCCCCCGCCGGTGGCGATAACCGTCTTGTCGCGGCGCGTCAGTTCTTCAACGATGCGGCGCTCCCAGGCGCGAAAAGCGGGCTCGCCGTCCTGCTGAAAGATGTCGTTGATCGTCTTGCCGGCACGCGCTTCGATGACGTGGTCGGTGTCCAGAAAGGTGAAATGCAGATGCTCCGCAGCGATCCTGCCGGCGACAGATTTGCCAGTGCCCATGAAGCCGATGAGTGCCAGATTCCGAATTGGGCGCGTGACCATCATGAGGTTCAGATAGCGTATTTTTCATGGATTGGCACGCAGATTCTCTGATTCGTGTGGACCCCATTGGATCCGGTGTTACGTTTCAAGGCGACACAATGCGACTGCTTACAGCGTGTTCGGGAAACAAGGTTCGGCGTCCAGCCTTCGGGCTGTTCGGCACGCGGAGCACGCTAAAGCGTGGGCCCCCGGCCTTAATTGCCGCGTTAGGAATTCTGTTGGCCACGCAGGGACTGTATGCGGAAGGCGCCTTCCCTCCAGCCAGCAATACGAGAAAGGCGATCATGATGGGGGCCGGCGATCCTATTAAAAACCCCGACGGGCATCCGATCAGGGCGAAGAGGACCTTCCTTAGGTGGGTGGGGAACCTGGAGAACGATCCGGCCAAGGGCTGGACCTGCGACTTCGAGTGGGACTTGAAGGTGCGCTTCGGCATGAACCCCACCAACACTTCCGCGGAAACCCTGTTCAACTACATCGGGCAGCACCACCTCGGTTATCGCATCGCGATGAACTGCGGCCCGATGGGCCAGATCGCGGGCTATTGGCGCTGTGCGGTGGACAACGGTATCATGCCCTTTGCGCCCCACTGCAATAATGGCACCAGCCGCTTCGATGACCCCATTGGCATCCGATCGGCGGTGAGCGTTGCCGGCGGACGGACGGTGAACGTCACGACCTATGGGCAGAGCTTGGAGTTTTTCGATGCAGTGCTGGAGTGGGGCGAGCATCCAACTTACGAGGACACCGCCCAAAGCTGGGCCAACCAGGGCCTGGCGGCCAAGTTCGCCCGTGTGCTCGACGCGCATCCGAATTACAACATCTGGGACGCTCGCGAGTACCTGCGGCAGGCGGCGAGCTTTTGGCCGACCGGCTGGACGGAGACCAACGGCTATGGCCGGGTGAACGAGCGCGCAGTTGTTGGCAAGCTGCTGCCAGGGCCGCCCGTCGAGTTCCAAGTCACGAAGTCGCGCGACCGGCACCAGGTGATCTTTGACTGGCATAACTTCGAGCAGACAGATTTCGCCGCTACCGTCATTGCTCGCCGGGATGGCCGCATCGTTTACGAGGGCGCCGGAACGAACTTTGTCTGGACCAGCGACGTGGATGGCGATGAAGCCTTTAGCTACTGGTCAAGGAACCGGGCGGGCGAGAAGTCGCGGATGGAATCCTATCAGACGCGCGTCGTTACCGGGCTGAATTGCGGGCGCTATCAGAGCTGCCTGATGCTGAGCGCGCCTTCCAGCAAGGAGGGGGCACCCTTTAATCTTGGTCAGCTTTTCCAGCGAGTCGCGACTAACTGGGTGTGCGATATGGTCAGCCCGGCTGGGTATTGCGAGTATGATCCCCTGACTCACCTGCCGAGAACATCGCTGGTCGCCCTCTTGCCGGACCTCCCGACGATGATCAGCTACGCGGTCTCGAACCATTATCGCATCCTCCTCGCGCCGATTGCGGCTCCGGACCATGAGCTCTATGCCTATAAGAGCGCTTGGGACCGCGCGACCGCTGCAGGCATTCTTGTCGTCCTGCCCCACAATAACTTCCTTTCGATCTCGCGGGCGCCCAAAGCGCGCCGGCTCTCCCCGCCGCGCCTTTTCTCGGCGGTGACGGTTGGCGAAGGCACGACCACCAATCGGTTTGGTTTCGGCCCGGGGCTCGAATTCTTCGACACTCCGACAGCGGCAAATGCAGGGTCCATCGGCTTCACGCCACCGGCGGAAGCCGCTGCGGTGGTCGCCGGCAAACTGGCCCAAGTCCTGGATGCCTATCCGCACTACAATATCTGGGACGCCCGCCAGCATTTGCGCCAAAGCGCCAGTCATTACGCCACGGGGTGGGTGGAGGATGGTGGCTATGGCCGGCCCCCGGCACAGCCGGTGAAGATTGCCGAGTTGGACCCCGCCCCGCCGCTTGAGATTCAGGCGGTCAGGTCGCCTGAAGGGGATGCGGTCGTTTTATCCTGGCAGAACTTCCTTCAGAGCAGCTTCGCGGAAACCGTCATCCAGCGCGGGGACGGCCGCGCGATCTACACGGGCACTGGCACGAACTTCGTCTGGCGCAGCGATGTGGACGGAGGTGAAACCTTCCGGTTCTTCTCGCGGGATAAAGCAGGCCGGCTGTCCAAACCCGAGTCTTATACCATCCTGCCGGTCGAGGGGCTCCGCCGCGCTCAGTGATGCACGGGAGCGGCCGCCTGCGCGCCGGGCGGCGCGAGCGGAAGCCAGATCCTGTAGTCAGTGCCCGAGGCGCCGGCGTCGGCAAAGGGGACCAGTCCCACCTTAAGTGGCACGCCTGCCTCCAAGGAGCCGGCGGATTTGCAAGCGATGCCTTTGATGCGAAAGACCTGTGCGCCCGGCCAGGATTGGAGCTGCCGGGGGGCGGGCTCGGCCGTGAAATGCAATGCCGGGGGGTCCGAACTGGGCACGCCGATGGCGTCGAGTGGGCACGCGTGGGCTTGCAGGAGCGCCTCGTCGGCGGCGAGCACAAGCGGCCCATAAAGGACCGCTATGCGGCCCTCGTTTTTGTGGTCGCCGATGACCACGCGCGGCTCCAGCTTCAGCGCAAGCTGAACCTGGTCTCCCTTCTTCCAATCCCGGCACAGGGCGACATAGCCATCCGCGGCAGCCTCGGCCTGGAGCTTCTTGCCGTTGACGTGCAGGCCGGAGCTCTGACACCATGCAGGAATGCGCAGCTTCAGGGCGAAGGTTTTCCGGGATTCAGGCGAGAGCTCGATGCGGATGTGGCCATCGCTGGGGTATTTCGTTTGCGTCGTTACAGTCACCGGTGTGCCGTCACGGAGCTGAAGCGTGGCGGTGCCTTCATCGTAGAGATTCACCACAATGCCATCAGCGTCGGTGCTCAGGGCAAAGGTGGGGATGAGGGCGATGCCGCGGGGGCCGCTGGACAGGCAGCAATGGCCGTCGAGCGTGCTGCTATAGGGTTTCTTGCCCTGCATCTGGACATAGTAGCCCCAGGCCGAACCGTCGGGACATTGCGCGCCGAACAACTGGTTGAGGATGACTCTTTCGAGCTGATCGGCGAAGCGGGCTTCACCCATGAGCCGCAGCAATTGCGCGTTGAACTGCAGCCAGGTGACCGTCACGCAAGTTTCGCCGACGTTATTGACGTTGGGAAGATCGAAGTCGCCACGGAAGAACTCACGGTAGCTGGCGGCGCCGGTCAGGTAGAGGCGATGCGCGACGATGTCTTGCCAGGCGTTGAGGCACGCTTCGAGGCATTGGGGGTCCCCAACCGTGCGGTAATATTCCAGCAAGCCGTTGAGGCAAGACAGCATCTCGTAGGCCTTGGCGTTGCCGACCTTGTCCACGCGCTTGGCGGTCAGCAGAGTCGAGATAATCTTTGGCCCGTTGGGTTGTTCCCAGGCGCGGAGGATGTATTTGCAGAAATCCAGGTAGCGCGGCTCACCCGTGAACCGGTAGAGCAGCACCATAGGTTCCAGCACGCTGGTCGGCGCCATGCCCTTGTGCTGCCCGGCGCGGATGATATCCCGTTTGCCGGGCTGGTCGTCGAAGGTGTTGCAGAGAAGGGCAGCCATGCGGCGGCAAGCCGGCAGCGGCTCCAGGTTGCCGGTATAACTCATATAAGTGACCAGGCCGATGAGATTATACTTGTGCGCCCAGACATCCCATTCCGTCCAACGCTCGCTCTCCACATAGGTGCCGAGGTAACCGTCCGGAAGCTGGCACTTGATCAGCTCCGCCGCAGTGTAGTCGAGCTTCTCGCGCAAGGCCGGGTCGCCCGTATTGACCCAGGCCAGGGTGGCGGCGTGCAGCCATTTGCCGACGTGCTCGCCATCCCACGACTGGCGGCCGGGCCGGTGCCGGTAGCCTTCGAGCAGACGCGCCGGGTCCAGCTTGACCAGCCGGTTGGTTTCGTTGGCGGCCAGGCGCGTGCCGATCCAGCCGCGCAACTGCACGCGGTCCGGCACCTGGAAATCCTGCCGATCGGCGATGGCCGGGGCTACCTGCTCAGGGAGTGGAGTGACGCCGCTTGCGCGAAGAGCCAGCGGCACTGCGGCGAATAACACGAGCGCTAAACACTGTCTGGTCATATTCATCTTTCCTGGCCGTGGTTTCCCGGAGCCCGCCTGGCGTTCTTGCGCCTCGGGCGCTTCTCGCACGATTTCATCTTCGCCGGTTGTTCCTGCGCCCAGTAAACCACCTCTGCGGTTTCAACGCCATCATTAGCATTGACGGAATCCCCGCTCATCCGAGCGGGACCGCAGCGCCTGCATTTTGCCGGCTTACACCTTCTGAATGGCCTATGCCGGCAAAATGCTGGCGCTCCGCTCCGCCGCCCCAAACTGCCTCGCCGGCTCTGAAGCCTCGGAGCGGCGGCGGTTCTTTTTGTTCGCTTTCGGCTCTGGCGCCAGTTAACTGGAGCCTTGAAGATGCAGCCGCAGCGCGAAGAGAAGACGAGGAGGTTCCGGGGGCCACGATGAGTCATTCAGCAGAGGGCAAGAACCTGCCGCGACTTCGCTTGCGGGTGACGGCGGCGGCGGAATCGCGCTTGCGCTCGGGCCATCCCTGGCTATTTGCCGAGAGTATCCGGGAGCTGAATCGCCCAGGGAGGCTGGGCGAATTGGCAGTGATCTACGACCGCAAGGATTGCTTCCTCGCGGCGGGTCTATTCGATTCGGAATCACCCATTCGGGTGCGGGTGCTGTGCGCGGGCAAACCCCAGACCATTGATGCATCGTGGTGGTCTGGGCGACTCAGCCAGGCGATGGGGCGGCGAGAGGGGCTCTTCGATGCCCTGACAACCGGGTTCCGCTGGATCAACGGGGAGAGCGATGGCTGGCCCGGCCTCGTGCTGGACCGATACGACCGGACGCTGGTGCTCAAACTCTACACGGCGGCGTGGCTGCCGCGCCTGGAGGAAATGGCCGGATTGATCAGGAAGCGGCTGTGTCCCGAGCGAATCGTGCTCCGGTTGAGCCGCAACATCCAGGCTGTTTCCAGCCAGCAGTTCAACAAGCAGGACGGAGAGATCCTGTGCGGACCGCCACTGGAGGAGCCCATCGTGTTTCAGGAATCGGGATTGCGATTTGAGGCGGATGTATTGCGGGGGCAGAAGACGGGCTTTTTCCTCGATCAGCGTGAAAACAGGCGGCAAGTGGAATCGCTGGCTTCCGGGCGCCGGGTGCTGAATGCGTTCAGCTTCTCGGGCGGGTTTTCCCTGTATGCCGCGCGTGGTGGAGCGGTTTGCGCTAGGGACCTTGACATCAGTCCCCATGCGCTGGCGGGCGCGCAGCGAAATTTCGCATTCAATCAAGCGCAGGCGTCGGTTGCCGCGTGCCGCCATGAGGGCATCCAGGCCGAGGCGTTTGAATGGCTTGGACAGCATCGGGAGCGCGAGTTTGATTTGGTCATCCTCGATCCGCCCTCTTTCGCGAAGCGGGAAGGAGAGCGAGCCGGGGCTATCCGTGCTTACGGCCGGCTGGCCGGGCTGGGGATCGGGCGACTTGCGCCCGGAGGCATCCTGGTCGCCTGTTCGTGCTCGGCCCATGTCGCGGCGGCGGAGTTTTTTGCCGCGGTCCGCCAGGCAGCGGCAGCCAGCGGCTGCGTGTTCAACGAGATGCGGACCACGACCCACGCCCCGGATCATCCAGCGTCTTTCCCGGAAGCAGCGTACCTGAAGACAATCTACCTTAGGGAACGGCGCATGGGTCGCCCGTTGTAGCGCAGAGTCATCCTCTTTACGCTGGAATCGTTGCCCACCGCCCAGGGTGATTACGATCACAAGGACGGAGACCAGGACGAACTGTCATGACGGCGCTTGAGGCTGCGTTTCCCTTCGGCGTCAGAAGAGGTAATTCACCAAAATACCCATAACGCTTAACGGGCCTTGGTCTTCCAGCCCTTCCGTCGCCTTGTCCAGCTTCTGCAAGGACATCTTGGCGTTCTTGTAGAATTCCTGGTCGTTGATGAGCTTGCCAACCGTCCCCGTGCCTTGATTTACCTTCTGCAGAATCTCCCTCAGGTTGGTCATCGAGGCAGTGGTCTCGCGATACAGGGCCTCGTCCTTGAGCAGCTTGCCCACGGTGCCCTGGCCCGAGTTGACCTGATCTACGATCTTGCGCGCGTCGGCAACGGTCTGCCTGACTTCGGCAGCCGTGCCCTGCAAATTCGTGACGGCAGCGAGGGCCGAATTGTAGAGGGCCTCGTCTTTGACCAGCTTGCCCACGGTGCCCTTGCCTTCCGCAATCTGGGACGAAAGGTCATACGTAAGGCTCTGCAGATTCGAGACGGTCGCGGTGATCGGACCCTTATTGGCTTCCACGATGTCAATGAGCGGCCCGACGAGTTTGTCAATCTTGACCCCGGTGAAGCTTTTGGTCAGGTTTTCCACGCCGCTGGCAACGTCGTCCAGCTTCTGCATCATGGAACTGAGGTCCGGCTGTTCCGTGCTTCCGATCAACTGGTCGTCTTTTACGAAGTCTGAAGTTGGTGTGCCGAAGTCAATCGAGACAAAGTTCTGTCCCATCAAGCCCTGAAACCTGATGGTCGCGATGCTGTCGGTTTTGACGGTGTCTTTGCGGACTTTCATCATCACCCGCACTTTGTTGTTGGTTTCGTCCAGCCGGATATGTTCGACGCGACCGATTTCCACCCCCGCCATCTTGACGCGGTCGCCTTCTTTGAGCTCCTGCACACTTTTGAACAAGGCATACACATGGTAGCCGGGGCGGAAGAGTTCTATGCCGCCTACCATTTCCAGGATGATGGCCGTTGCCAGCACTGCGAGGGCGACAAAGAGGCCCAGGCGGGTTTCAAGAGTGTTTTTCATATTGTGCGTTCGTTATAGCCGTTTGAAATCGGCGTGGAGGAACTGCTTAATGAGCGGATCGGTCTGGCGCCTGACTTCGTCAGGAGTGCCGATGCTTAGAATCCGGCCCTGGTTTATTACGGCGATGCGGTCGGCGACTCCGAAGGCCAGATCGCGGTCGTGAGACACGATCAGGGATGTGACCTGAATGCGCTCCTTGAGGTGCACGATCTCCTCGGCAATGACCACGGCCGAGAGCGGATCGAGTTCGCTGGTCGGTTCGTCATAGAGGATCAATTGGGGCTCGATGACCAGCGCGCGGGCGATGGCGACGCGCTTCTTCATGCCGCCGGAAAGGTCGCTGGGCATTTTGTCTTCTGTGCCTTTGAGTCCGACTACCTCCAACTTTTCAGCGACGATGCGGGCGATTTCCTCCGGGGACTTGAGGCGGTGCTCGGAGAGGTAAAGCCCGACGTTCTCGCCGACGGTCAGCGAGTTGAGCAAGGCGCCGGATTGGAAGACCATGGCCATGCGGTATTGGTTCATGACATCGGGCGATTGCACCGACTGGCCTCCGATGAGGATTTCGCCGGCGTCGGGCGCTTCCAGGCCGATGAGATGCTTGAGCAGGACGGTCTTGCCGCTGCCGCTCGGGCCCATGATGACAAAGATCTCACCGGGCCGGACGTCGAAGTCGAGGCCAGCCAGCACCTCCTGGCCATCGTAGCTTTTGCGCAAGCCGCGGACCTGGACGCTCACGCCCTGGGAATTTGAGGGGGTGTCGGTCATCACTTGAGCAGGATCCGGGTTAGCAGGTAGTCGCAAATCACGATCAGCACGATGGAGTTGACGACGGCCTTGGTCACCGAGCGTCCGATGCCGCGAGGCCCGCCGCGCGTGATCAGGCCCTGGTGGCAGGACACCACCGCGATGACCAGGGCGAAGATGAAGCTCTTGAACACGCCATTGGCGAAGTCCTGGACGTCAACCGTGTCACGCAGAGCGGAGAAGAAGGCGGGGAAGGAGAGGGCGATGTGGTTGTTCGCCACGCAGACGAAACCGCCGCCCAGCCAGCCCACCAGAATGGCGAACGTCACCAGCAGCGGCAAAGCGATGGCAATCGCCACCAGGCGCGGCAGCACCAGGTAGTGGACCGGGTCTATGTTCATGGTCCGCAACGCGTCAATCTCCTGGTAAACCCGCATGGAACCGATCTCGGCGGCCATGGCGGAGCCAATGCGACCCGCGATGAGGATGGACATCATCACCGGGGCAAGCTCCTTGCAGATGGAATAGCCGACCACTCCGCCAACATAGCTGCCCAGTCCCCGCTCAACCAGCAGCGGCCCGGTCTGCAGCGCGATGACGCCTCCGATGAAGAAGGAAAGGATGCACACCATCAGCAAGCTGGCGTTGCCGATCTCGAAGAACTGGTCGAAAACCTTGTGACGCTGGCGCCAGGTGAGCGGCAGGGCCAGCACCGTGGCCCAGAACAAAACCACCATCTCTCCGACGTTTTGAAACATAGCGCGTGCTCTCGGCTTTGCGGGGTTAGCCGTGTTTGGGTTGGTGTCCAGGATTCACAGTCTCGCCAGGTTCTGATCGGATACCATCATGCCCACGGGACGCCTGCCGGCCAATTATTTTTTGAGCGGAATATAGCATAGGCGCACATGTTTGCCCTCGGCATCGCTTCGGGTCTGGAAGAGCCCGAACAGCGCTGAAGTCCTCTGGAAGCCCTTCGTGCTGTCGTGCCGATAAAGATTCCACAGCAGCGATTGGCTCGCCGCCCCGGTCTTCGCGTTCTTCTCGGAGCGCCAAAGCGACCAGAGGGGCGAGTAATCGCGGCCCATGCCTTCGTTGGTCGGCATATAGGGTTCGAGCAAAGCCAGCACCTGCAGCCGGCTGTTCCCATTGAGATCGCGGCGGTAAGTGTAAAGCGGCCAGAAGTCCACCCGATGCCGCGCGGCACCGGTGTCGAGATTCTTCTCTACGGTATCCGAATACAGGAAGAAGCAAATGCGGGTCCGCCGACGGTCCACGGACTCGGCATGGACACGGTTGTATTTATACACGGGCCACAGATAGAACCCGCTCTCGAGGAACGCGCTGTGCGCACGGCTGTAGAACGGAAACACGCGTGTGGCGGTCTTGCCCTCGCCGCGGGCCATGACGACGAATGGCCACGGGGCGTCCCACTCACGATACTTCTTCTCCCGGTCATCAACGCGCGAGAAGAACGGCCAGAGCACGGTAGTCGAATCGCGCTGCGGGGAGCGGAGCAAACTGAAGGCGGGAATCGAGCCTTCGACCCACTGTGGATTGTCGGTGCCGATGCCGGCTTTCTGCTGGAAGTAGAAGGGCCACAGCAGGAAGAACTTGTCGTGGCCGCCGATGGTTTGCACGTCATTGAAACCGTTGGTTTGAGTCGTAACGTCCTTGTGTTCCTTCCCCACGAACGGCCAAACCTGCCAACCGCGCAATCCATTGCCGTGGCGGACGTCGAACAGCGGGTACAAGTAATTATCCGTAACGACGTCCGCTTTCCGCGACTGAAGGTACATCGGGAACATGACGAAGAATATCTCGTCGCGGAAGAGGCGGTGTTTGAGATGGCCATAGAACGGCAGCACCGCCATGTAGTTCTCGCTCGGGACCGAAGACCATTGCTGGAAATAGACCGGGAAAAGGGTAAGCCGTCGGCGGATGTCCTCCTGCTGGGTGGGACCGCCCGCGAAACTTATTAGTTGGCCGATTTGCCAGCGGTATTGGTCCCCAAACCGAGTATAGGTCAGCACGGGATAAGCAATATCAATATGCTCCGATTCAGTGGCTGGATCCTGCGTATGGGAGAAAAAGGGCGGCACAGCCCAGGTTCGCTGCGTTTCCTGGTCTTCAGAATAGAAGAAGGGGCCCGCAGCCTCCTTTCGGTGCCCCGGGACAAGCGTCAGATCAAACTGATCGAACAATGGACCTGCGTGGAATGCGCCAGCCTCGGATGACTGAGCATGAGCGGCGGGGCCGAAACAGCACTGCAGAATCCATAGCGCCAAGCCCAAAAACGCGGTTTTGAGTGGCGGAAGAGCAATATTCCGAGAGAACCTCATTCGGGAAGTGGCAGGGCTTCTGGCGCGGATACTCTCATTCTAGGCCGGCGATAACGTTATCGAAGGGCCTGCCTTACAAAGATTATCTCTTTTTAACATTATTATTGACAGCATCGCTGATTTCCTTAAACTTAGGGCACTGACTTGAGGTTTTTTTACCTCGGTTCCTCCCGACCCAGTGTCGATCGTGCATTGTCGGCACTGGGTTGTTCTCTCTTTGCGGAGTTCTTTTCCGCAGCGGGGATCAACACATTCAGCAGTGCCGGCAAGAAGGTCAAGCCTGCGATCATACAGGTTGCCAGGCCCGCTGTCATTACACATCCCAGGCTTCGGATTCCCTGATGGCGGGCCAGGATCAAGCTGCCGAAACCGGCCATGGCGGTCAAGCCGGACACCAGCACGGCCTTGCCGGTGCTGCGCGCCAGGATCCCGGGGGTCTGTTCTTCGGCGTAGCGGTTGAGGATGTGGATGCCGTTGGTCACCCCAATGCCGATAACCAGTGGCAGGGTCATGATGTTCGCGGGGTTGAGCGGGACCCGGAGCCACCCCATAAGGCCTCCCAACCAAAGAGAGCCAACCGCCACCGGCACCAGCGCCAGCACGACCAAAGCGAGGCTGCGGAAATGCAGGAAGACCAAAACCCCTATGGCTGCGAGCGAATACCAGGCGGCTTGCTCATAGCTGTACTTGAGCAGGTCGGTGTAATGGTAGAGCTGCACCGGAGTGCCGGTTGCGTTGGGGTCCACTCGCTCCAGTTGTTCGAGCAGCTCCCGCTGGTTCTCCCGGTTCCAAACGTCTTTCCTGGGATTCACCATCAACAAGTACTTGCCGGTCACGCCAATGAAGCGGTCGCGCAAGCTGGGCGGCAAGTCCTGGACGCGCAGGGGCGAGGTGTCGTCCTGGGTTTCCAGCGCGCGAAACGTCTCGCGCACGTCCTGGAAGAGCGCCTGTTGAAAGTCAGCCAGCTTGCGGGCGGTGGCTTGCTCCGTAGCTCCGTTGCCCCGGAACAGCTCCTTGCGCAACGCCTCAATGGCATCGCACAAGGCGTTGAGCTGCTTGCTCAGGGCCGGATCCTCATCTCGCACCTGGTCTGCCGCCGTGCCGAAATAGCCGAATGCCGCGTATAACGCCCGGCTCAGTTCCGTAAGATCCACTGGCTTGGTGTCAGGTTCATCGAAATGCACCGAGCAAAGCTCCTTCTTAACCTCGGCAATGAGGGCCAGCTTGCGGGTCGGGTTTTCGGCCAGGTACTTACTCATGGACTCGACACCTGCCACCGCTGGCAAGTTGGTAAGCTGCTGCTCGAATGCAACAGCCTGCGCGAGGTTCGTGGCAATGACCGCGGCGTAGAGCACCGACTTGGGGCTGCTATTGGTCTTGGTGGGCGCATTGGTAGCCGAGATGAGGTCTTTCTCGAACTCGACTGCGGGCAGCCCGGCACTCTGCATGTTAAGGAGGTTGTAGTCGAAATACACCTTGCCGATCTGTGTCGCCGCCATGGCACACAACACGACGATGATACCCACGACCATCCCTGGCCGCTGCAGCCACAGGTTCTCGATGCGCGCGCGCTTCTCGGCGGCACTAGCATGCGCATGATCAACCACGTTCTGGCGCCCGCTCAGGAGCAACACCGGCAGCAGGGTCATCATGGGGACCAGGCAGACGAGCAAGCCGCCGCCGCAAATAATCCCCATCTCCTGAATGCCCTTAAAGTCGGTGAAGCCCATGGCCAGAAATGCTCCCGCGGTCGTAAACGCGCCGCTGAGAATGCCCTGGCCGGTGAACACCATCGCTTTCGTCAGAGCGGCTTCGGGGCTTTTGCCATGGCGCAGCTCCTCCTCATAACGCGAGATCAGATGCACGCCGTAGTCAATGGCCAGCCCGATCAGGATGGGCACAAAGGTGATCGTCAGGATATTCAGGTGCCCGATCGTGAGCGTGGCAAACGCCAGCGTGTAGCCCAACCCCACGATCAGGCACAGGGTGGCCTTAACCGGGCGGCCCGTTTCCTGGTAGCCATAAATGAAGATCAGCGCGCAAAGCACGAGCGACACGATGCTGGCCAGGGTCGTGTCCTTCTTGGATTGGGCCATCTCGTCCAGTTCCAGCACGGGCTCGCCGGTGAGGCCCACGTTAAGGCCCGGGACTTCGACTTTGGTTTCCGCCACCAACTGCCGGATGCGATCCACCGCGTCGTCATTAAGATCCTCGGTGGGCGCCTGCGCGGTCACCAGGTAGATGCGTCCGCCACCGAAGGTGACATACATTTCCTGTTCGGCCTCCTCGCCGGCGTCGAAGAGCGCCGTGATGCCTGGCGAAGGCGGTGTGCCCGGACGGTGCAGGCTATCCGTGGCCTGCTTCACAATTCGTTCCAGCGCCGGCAGGGCCTTCACCAGGGATTGATTCTCGGCGTTGGTTTCCCGCTTGGCTGTGCGGACCTGCGAGCACACCATGTTGAACAGTGACACCAGGTTGGTTGTGTGCGTGAATCTGGTCAGGAAAGGGCGATAATCTTTGAGCGTCCGGTTCAGGTCCGTCAGGTCGCTCTCCGGAAAGAACAACAGCGCCTTGCGGCCCATCATCTTGGGATCGCCTTTGTAAAAGACGTCATGGAAGTACTTGGGCTCTGCCTCGAGCTTGGCGCCCAGCCGTTCCACGAACTGGCGGCTTTTCTCGTGATCGGCGCTTTCGACCACCACCACCAGGTCGTCCTGCGTCGGAAACTCCTTCTTGAACTTCAGGAAGTTCTGGTGGTACTTCTTGTTCGCCCCGATCAGGTCATTTCGGCTCGTGTCGAACTGTAGGTACTTGGCCGTATAGCCGACGCAGAGCACGAACAAAACGAGTTGCGGATATAGGAACGCCCGGCGATGGCGGACAATGGCGCCCGCTAGCGCGGCTAGAATTCGCGCGACAAAGCTGCTGTCGCTGAGCGGCTTGACCCTCATTGGTGCGCTCAGTGTCTAACCCGCATTATCCATTCCTTCGCGGCGGGAGCACCGGTGAGAACGAGGCTCGGAGCTGCCTCGATTAGTCGGGGAGTTCCGCATTCGAGTAAACTTCCTTCACGTCGTCATGATCTTCCAGCGCGTCAATAAGCCTGGTCACGGCAGCGACCGACTGCCCATCCGTTAGTGGCACGGTGATCGAGGCCAGCTCCGTCACCTCGGCAACGGCAGGCTTGATGCCTTTGGCCTCGAGTTGCTTGTGCACGGCCTCGAAATGCGCCGGGTCGGTGATGATCTCGTAGCCTTGCGGCTCCGCTTTGAAGTCTTCGGCGCCGGCCTCCAGCGCCACCTCCATGACCCTGTCCTCATCGGCGGCTTCGCGCGGGATGATGATTTGTCCCTTGCGGTGGAAGAGCCGGGTCACCGAACCGGCGGTGGCAATGCTGCCGCCGCTCTTGGTCACCAGGCTGCGGATTTCCGAGGCCGTGCGGTTCCGGTTGTCGGTGGTCACTTCCACCAGCACCGCAACGCCCTGCGGTCCGTAAATCTCGTACGTCAGGTCCTCGAAGTTCGCCATCTCGCCGCCGCCCGTCCCCTTCTTAATGGCGCGCTCGATGTTGTCGTTCGGCATGTTCGCCCCGCGGCACTTGAGCAACACCATGCGCAGGCGTGGATTCATGTTCGCGTCGCCCCCGCCCAGCTTGGCGGCGATGGTGATCTCCTTGCTCAGCTTGGAAAAGATCTTGCCGCGCTTGGCGTCTATAGCCCCCTTGAAGTGCTTTACCTTTGCCCACTTGCTATGTCCGGACATGTTTGGTTTCTCGTTTGGAGCGGCGCGTTGGCTCTTCAGCCCTCGAAGCAGTTCAACGCCTGAACTGCCCGCCTCCCGCTCAGGTTGTTATCTGTCATGCCGCCCGCTCGACGTACACCGCCGTGCCGTAGCACAGTACCTCGGTGATGCCCGCCGACAACTCCGTGGCGTCGTAGCGGACCCCAACGACGGCGTTGGCGCCCAATTGCCCGGCGTGCGTGATCATTTGGTTGAAAGCGTCTTCCCGAGCCCGTTCGCAAAGCGATGTGTAGAGGGAAATGTTCCCGCCAAACAGACTCTGGACACTCGCTCCGATGTTGCCGACGATGGACCGCGAACGGACGATGATGCCGCGCACTACGCCGAACGATTTGACTGTCCGGTAGCCCGGCAGTTCGAAAGCAGTCGTCGTCAAAGGATGCGTCTGGCTCATTACCGCCTTAATTGAACACGAGTTGCTGCCTGAGAAAAAGCCTAATTTGCCGAATGCGGGGCACCCCGCTTCCCCAGCCACAGGTCAATGGGCTTCCGGGCTTGAGTGCGGAACGGCAGTCTCACTTTGCGCCCCGTCCCCGCGGATTCATAGGCAGCCATCATGATCTCCAGGACTGCACGGCCATCCTCCCCGGTCACCACCGGCTCTTTGTCTTCACGGATGCACTGGATGAAGTGCTTCAGCTCCTGGGGGTAGCCTTGGTTGAAGGCTTCCTCGAACGCCGTGAAGGACCACCCGCGGGTTATCCCGGCCTTCTCCATCGCGTAACCGTAGCCGCCCTCGCTGCAAGTGCGCCTGCACGCTGACGGCCTTGAGCCGTCCGCCGAGCGTCCAGCGAAACGACGCAATGCCGTGGCAGCGGCAACATAAATGTTCACTGCTGGGCTGGTCGGAACTTGACTTCCGAGGCGCCGGCTTCAGCATTGGCTGGTGACTATGGCTGCAAAACCCTCTGGCTTGACGCGCTTCGCTCAAGTTGACACGCCTGCTTTGCTGCTGGATGCGGATGCACTGGAGGCCAACCTCCAGACGATGGCGTCCTTTTTCGCCCACCGGCACTGCAAGCTTCGGCCCCATTTCAAGAGCCACAAATGCACCGCCATCGCCCGGTTGCAAATGAAGGCCGGCGCGGCAGGCATCACGTGCGCCAAGCTCGGCGAGGCGGAAGTCGTGGCGGATGCGGGCATCCGCAACCTACTCATTGCCAATCAGATCGTGGGGCCGCTTAAGATTCGACGTCTGATCGAGTTGTGCCGCCGGGCTGACCCGATGGTGGCGGTTGATTCCGCTGAGAACGTCAACATGCTCTCAGAAGCTGCGGTGGCTGCCGGTGTCAGTATTGGGGTGTTGGTTGAGGTGGACGTCGGCATGGGCCGGTGCGGTGTGGCCCCGGGACAACCCGCATTGGAGTTGGGGCGAATGGTTGCCGCCTCGCCGGGGTTGCGGTTCGAAGGCTTGCAGGGCTATGAGGGGCACTGCGTTGACCTGCGTGACGAAACCGAGCGTATCAAACAGACGCGCCAATCGCTCGACCATTTAGTGGGAACGCGCCGTCTGATCGAGCAAACCGGGCTGCGGGTCAATATTGTGAGTGGCGGCGGGACGGGCACATATACCATCAACGGCGATTGCGAAGGCATTGACGAGGTGCAGGCAGGGTCGTATGCGGCGATGGACTGGTGGTACAGCGATATACGTCCAGAGTTCAAGCAGGCCATGAGCATTCTGGCCTCGGTGATCAGCCGGCCCAATCCCGGCGTCGCTGTCATTGATGTTGGGCGCAAGGGCGTAGGCGCGGAATGGGGAGCGCCGCGCATCAAGAACCTTCCGGGAGCTGACGTGGCCAGCTTTGGATCGGAAGAGCACACGAAGCTTTCCGTGCCGCAGGATTCGCCTATCCGGATTGGTGACCGCATCGAGATCATCCCCTCGCACGGCTGCACCACGAGCAACCTGTACTCGGAATTCGTCGTTCATCGAGGAGGATTGGTGACGGACCATTGGGCCATCGAAGGCCGTGGCAAACTCCAGTGATGGGAGGGCGTTAGCAGGATTGCTTTCCGGGCGCTACCGGGTATCCATGAGAATGATGATATGGCTCAGTATCTGGCGGGGTGCTTTGGTTGGTTGCGCTCTCGCTTCCTGTAGTTCGCCAGCGCTTGCGGTTGACGCCCTGACCTTCCCTAACGGCCCCGCGAGTGGGGTCGGTGTCCTTTTGAGTGGAGGCCCGGGATGGTCCTTCGTTCCTACGACCAACCTGTTGGTAACGAGCATCGGTTACTTGGACCTTGCCACCGCAGGCGGTGATCCTGGTGCTGTGGTGACGATCTGGGCAGGGACGAACACCGTGATCGCCAGTTACACCGGCATCACCGATCCCTCAGCGGAACTCGGCGACATTGTCTCCGCCTCCATCCCCGCATTGGCCCTCACAGCAGGCCAGTCCTACTTGATCACCGTCTATACCGCGCCCCTCTCAGCCTCAACGTGGTCTGGCTCTCTCCTTGATAACTCGGGCCTCGTGCAATATGACCCCTTCCAGGTTGCCCCGGAACTGGCCCAGTATCGGGCCTGGCAGCTTAATCCAAACGGCACTTTCACTCCCTTCTACCCCGATCCAGCCGAGGATCAGCAACTGCTCTGGCTCGGACCGACGTTCACCTATCTGATTGGTTCGCCGCGACCCAGCCTGACAATTGCTGAGACCAATAACAACAGCGTCCTCCTGACGTGGCCTACTAACGCGGTAGGTTTTGTGCTCCAGAGTAGTGCTGCCGTGACCGGGACCTATTCCAATGTGACCAACTCCCCGTCGGTCATCGGTGTGAACTACGCGACGACATTATCGCGCACGAACGCCTCCGCCTTCTTCAGGCTGATGAAGCAGAGTTAGCCCCTCGCAGCATTCCATCACCGGTGTTTTCACTTCCGCTAGGGCGGAGCAAGTGCTACAACCCCCGCATGTCCGCTAAATTCACCGTCGGGTTTCTGGGCGCAGGCAAGATGGCCACGTCGCTCGCCAAGGGCTTTATCCGGGCGGGTCTCGTCACCGCAAAGCAGGTCATGGCGAGCGATCCCAGCGCGCCTGCGCGAGCCGCGTTCGCCGGGGCGACCGGGGCCAAGACTACGGCGGCCAACGCGGAGGTGGTGACCTTTGCCGAAGTGCTTGTGCTGGCCGTGAAACCAGACCACGTTTCCTACGTGCTGTCCGACATTCGTGACTGCTTCACGGAGAAGCACCTGCTCCTTTCTATCGCCGCGGGAGTTCCGCTAGCGAAGATAGAAGCCGAGCTGGGGGCCGCGCGGCTGATCCGCGTGATGCCGAACACGCCCGCCCTGGTCGGCGCCTCGGCCACGGCGTTCGCGCTGGGGAAGGCCGCTCGCCCGGAAGACGGCGCGCTGGCCCAGAAGCTTTTCTCGGCGGTTGGCGTCGCCTTTCAGGTCAAGGAAGCGCTATTGGACGCCGTCACGGGCTTGAGCGGCAGCGGGCCGGCCTATGTGTATTTGTTCATTGAAGGGCTCAGCGACGGTGGCGTGGCTGCAGGACTGCCGCGCGACGTTGCAACGAAGCTGGCGGCTCAAACCGTGCTGGGCAGTGCCAAGATGGTCCTCGAAACCGGGCTGCATCCCGGCGCGCTCAAGGACATGGTCACCAGCCCCGGTGGAACCACCATCGAAGGCATCCATGAATTAGAGAAAGGCGCGGTGCGCGGCACGCTGATCAGCGCCGTCCGCGCTGCGTCCGATAAATCGCGGAAGCTGGGGCAGGGGTAGATGACATGCGGCGTGAAACGTGAAACGTGAAACGTGAAGCGTGCGGGGTGCAGGGTCTTGCGTTCACGCTTCACGTTTCACTCATCACGCCTGATGCCTCACCAACAAATCCCTCACATCCACTGCTTCCATCCCCGCCGCCCGGATGGCGCGCATCCCTAGATCCGTGTCCTCGTAGCCGCGGCAGAACTGCGGAGCCACGCCGATGCGGCGGGCCGCTTCCAGGAAGATGTCCGGCGCGGGCTTTTGGCGCACGACGTCCTCGCTCGTGACGATCGCCTTGAAAAGCTGCCTGATGCCGAGCCGGTGCAGCACCTGCTCGACCATCTTCTTTGTGCCCCCCGAGGCCACCGCCAGCGGGATCTTTCCATAGTTCTCGCGGGCGACGCCAACGACTGCGTTGATCGGTTCCACCTGCGCGATGAGCGGTTGGTATTCCGCCTCCTTCTCTCTGGCCACGGCCAGCGGGTTCAGGGCAAGGCCTTGTTCAGTGCTCAGCACCTTAAGGATGTCTCGCGCAGGTACGCCCCCCAGGGAGTAGAATCTCTCCTCCGACAATGCGAACCTGTGCCGCGCGGCAACCACCTGCCACGCCCGCCAGTGGAGCGGCATCGTGTCAGCCAGCGTTCCGTCGCAGTCAAAGATGATGCCCTGCGGACGGGGTGGATGATGATTATTCTTCTGCTGCACCATAAATCAGACAACCCTCACTTTTCACGTTTCACTTGTCACCCGTCGCTCGTCACGCTCGCAACGCTGCCAGCTTCTCCTCCAAGTCATGCGTCATCAGCGGCTCGATCACCGGGTCAAGCGCCCCTTCCATAACCACCGGCAGATTGTATAAGGTCAGGCCGATGCGGTGGTCGGTCAGGCGGTTTTGCGGGAAATTGTAGGTGCGGATGCGCTCATTGCGTTCGCCGCTGCCCACCTGCTCTTTGCGTTGATCGGCATACTTCTTGTTCTCCTCCGCCACCTTGCGCTCCAGCAGGCGCGACCGCAGCACGGTCAGCGCTCGCGCCTTGTTTTTCTGCTGGGAGCGCTGGTCCGCGCAACGCACGATCAGGCCGCTCGGCTTGTGCACGATCTGGACGGCGGAATCGGTAGTGTTGACGCCCTGGCCGCCCGGGCCCGAGGCGCGGCAAACCGAAATGTCCAAATCCTCAGGCTTTATCTCCACGTCCACCTCCTGGGCTTCGGGCAGCACGGCGACCGTGCAAGTGCTCGTGTGGATGCGGCCTTGCGCTTCCGTAGCCGGCACTCGCTGCACCCGATGCACACCGCTCTCGTACTTGAGCCGCTTATACACATCCGTGCCGTTGAGCTGAAATATCACTTCCTTGTAGCCGCCCAGGTCCGAGGCGCTGGAGTCAAGGTCTTCGACCTTCCAGCCGCGCCCTTCCGCGTAGCGGGTGTACATGCGATAGAGGTCCGCCGAGAACAAGGCGGATTCCTGTCCGCCCGCGCCCGCGCGGATTTCGACGATGGTGTTGCGCGAGTCCGCCGGGTCCGGCGGCAGGATGCCCCGCTGCACTTCCAGGCCCAGCCGCTTCTCTTCGGCTTCCAGCCGCCCCACTTCCTCTTTGGCCATCTGGGCCAGTTCGGACTCTGCCGGCTCGACAGCGAGCATGGCGCGGTTCTCCGCCAACTCGGCGCGGACTTTCAGGTAGGTTTGTCCCTGTCCCACCAAGTCCTTCAGCCGGGCGTACTCCTTCCCCAGTTCCTGCGCGCGCTGCTGATTGGCGAAGGTATTCGGGTCGCTCAACGCGGCCTCCACCTCAGCCAGACGGCGGGCGAACTTCTCAATATGGGGACTTAAGTCCATGCTTCAGCAAATGCCGACGGTGAATCGGTTCTGGATGGCAGGGGGCAAAAGCAATCCGCCCGGAGAGTCTCCAAACCCTGCGGGCGGATTGACAGGAAAGGACGCTAGCGCCGCTTCTTCTTGAACCCAGCCGCGGCCGCCTGGGCCGCCTGGGTCTTCACCATGCGCTGCTGGAACTTATCCACGCGCCCGGCGGTATCCACGAACTTCTGCTGGCCGGTGAAGAACGGATGGCAGGCGTTGCAGATGCCGACAATGATCACCGGCTTGGTGGAGCGGGTTTTGATCACGTTGCCGCAGGCGCAACGAATCTCCGCATCCACATACTTGGGATGAATCTTCTCTTTCATAAGAGGGGCGAGAAAATACCACCCTCTGGCCGGAAGACAAGCCCGATTTCGCTCAAGATCTTTCAGAGCTGAACTTCCACCGGTTTGCTGGTGGTCTCAAGCGGCTTGAGATTGAACTCGATGCTGATCTTTGCTTTCTCGCCAACCAGTTTCTTTGGTACTCGCCATGAGTACGAGCAGGTGCCGCCTCACCCATACTCCAGGTTGCCATCCTTCACCTTCTTTCCCTGCGCATCCGCTATCGTGAACGCCGGCTTCGGCGGCCTCTCCCAGGACTTCTCCTTCTTGAGATAGGTGGAGTACACCTCTCCGCCCGCCCCAACCACATTCGCATCCACGCTCAACTCGAACTCGGAATCCACTTTCGAATCGGTGGTCTCCCTGGAGAGGAATCCCGGGAGTCTGGGTTTCGCTTTCTCCGCCGTGACCTTGATCTCCAGCGGCGCGCCGCACGGCAGTGAATTGCCCTTGTCGGCGGCGAAGGAGACTGGCTTCTGGGGTGTGCGCTGATAGCCCGAGGCCATCACCTGCTCGCGCAGCGCAGCCTTGCCGAGCAGGTCGCACGCATAGAGCCGGTAGTTCCCCGGCGGCACCTTTATCTTCCCGTCCGCCGTGCCGGCGCGAATGAGCTGCCACGAGGCATCCGGCTGCTCCCACGCCAGCGTCACGCTTCGGACTTGGTCGCCGTGGGGCACCAGGGCCACCTCCGCCAGCGCCTCCGTCCAAGGCTCCACTCGTAACGATGTGTTATCCGCGGCCAGCGCGACCTTGTACGGAGTTGCGCCCAGATAAACGATCGGTCCAAACGCGCAGGACTCGCTCTGGAAGACATCATTATCGAACGTGCCGGAGCCATCCGCATCCACCAACAGACTGTCGCCGTCGGTGAAGTACCACAGCTTCTCGCCTCGATTGGTATAGGTCACAGCTTGCGGCCCCTCGCCGAGCCGCAAGTCGCTGTTGGCGTCATACACTCCCATCTTTTGCTTCACGCCGTTCAGTTCGACGGTCGCGTCCAGATACCAGCCCGCCTTCAACCGCAGTTGGCCTATCGGGATGTTGGCATTGCGCGTTCCCAGGTCGCGGCGAAGCAACTCGCCGTTGAAGATATACGTCTGCGCGAAATACACGGGCCGTCCGCCTGCGATCTTCTGCCCCTCAGGAGCTGGTATGGGTCCCCACAACACCTGGTCTGGCGGTGCGTCTTTGCGCTCCTTGGACAGGACCGCTCGCTCAATCACGGGGTCATCCGTCAGATCACCGTTCTGGTTCATGTCCACAATCAGCCGATCGTAGCCCTTGCCATCCCCCTTGGACTCATCCAACCGGAACAGGAACGCGGCGGAATCACGGCTCTCCCGGCACTGCCCATAGAGCGCGTGGGCGGAGACTGCTTTCGGTTCTTTCTTCAGTCCCGCGGGCTTCGTCAGACTCAGCATCCCGTAGGAGCCGCTGCCGCCGCCAAATGCCATGACATCCTTTGCGGGGATGGTTCTAAACGTCAGAGGGAAATCGCCGGCCGCCGCCGCGGCAACGGCTCCCAGCACCGCCAGCAGAGAAACACAACACCGTCTAATCATAGCAATCCTTTGTAATAAGCTGACGAAGCTACTCTGAGCCCGATCACCTCCGCAGTCAAGACCGAAATCTCATGAAAATACAACGCCTGCTGGACCACCGCGCTGCATGGTAGCGAGGAATCCTGCGCGCCAGCGTGGAGCCGGGTTAAGGCGTCCGGACCGCGCAAGCCGGTTCCAAACCGGCGCTCCAAAGGACGCCCCGCCCGTTTCGCCCAACTCCCAGGCGCTCACCGGGTCCCCATTCCGCCCTTTTAAGTCTTCGAATTCATCCACCTTGCTGTCCGCCACCGCCTCCTCTGCCCTCAGCAGCCGGCCTTTCACCGTTCGCGTGCCCTTCCCTTGGCTCGTCATTTGTCATTTCGCCTTTAACCGTTCCCACACCACTGTCTTGGGAGCGTGGGACCGGTGTCTCGCTATTCCGCTTAGCACCCGGTGTGCACCCGTTGTGCATATAGGGATTTAACGGTAAAGCTGGCTTGGCTGGAGCCTGCTGCGGGGCTGGCGTGCCGGGGACGATGTCGCTGGTCACTTTATCGTGGTCTTCCCAGCCGTTCTTCTGCTGGCGGGTGATGATAAAGACCTTCTCGCCCGGCTTTGGCTCGCCATAGCGGGTGACGTATAGGGCGGTGATTTCGGCGACGCCGTCTATCGAAGCGGACGCCAGGCCGAGGTAGGAGACGTTTCGGTGTTTGTTCCGGCCGGCGCTGCACGGGGCCTGGCCAAACACCATGATCTTCTCCGTTATCGGGCCGCTCAGATTCAGTAGCAAACGAGGCCCGTTCTCCCCGGTCGTGATTGATAGTCCGAGCACGGGGTTGGGGCCAAAAACTACCGGATCAGGCGGAATCATCAGACCCGCTTCGCCCACTGTGAACTGAGAAACGTTCACGGCTACCCAGTGCTGCTGGCCCGACCTAAAGCCCGACTGGGTAAGTTTCCTCGCGGTGGGCACCTTGGCCCCGGCCGCTATCCAAAGCTGGCGGCCTTCCTCTGTGAGCATCGCGCGCCAACCCCGCGAGTAGTAGCCGAAGCCGCTTCTGAGGTGCTGGCGCTCGGTCGTGAGGGTGTTTCTTGGGCAACAGTAGCTTCGAGCGCATTGGCCGAAGGGCGAAAGGTAGAAAACCTGGTTTCCGCAGCGATTGATCCTCGGAGTATCGAGTATTTTCATAAGACGTTTCCCATTCTGTTAATGGCCGGGCGATGCGGCAGCCTTTCGGCGGTTACGACCGGAAGCCCGTCACTGTCCCAGCTTGCGCGCCCAGAATACATGCAAGGACTCGGCGAGTCAAGCGTGTTCTTGATCGCGGAAAGCCTGCGGGCGAATCTCGACGCGGGCAGCGAGCCGGGAAGCTTTGCCTTTCCCAACCTGCCACCGTTGGGCGCGCGGCTGCGAGTTCAGAACTTCAGGAACCACTTCCGCCGGTACATGAGATAGGCAACCAGATACAGTCCCACCACATACATCAGCGCCCACATCAGCGAGGCGTTGTTCGGGCTGGCCAGGAAGCTCAGGAACGGCGCGGTGTCCGGGCTGGCGAACGGCGCGCAAAGGTGATCGTAGAGATAGGATTGCAGACCGGTCTTCCTGCCCGCCGCGGTCGTCACCGGGATCGCGGGCAGGATGCGCCCCAGCAGGCCCGCCAGCATGAACACCGTGATCGCGTTCATCCCGTAGATGGCGAAGGGCCTGGCCCATTTGCGCCAGCCTTGCACGTCCACCAGCCAATAACAAACCGCGAAACAGTTCATCGCCATGCCCGCCATGAACACCGAGTAGGAACTGGTCCAGAGCTTCTTGTTGATCGGCAGCCAGATATCCATCACCACCCCCGCGAACAGCAGCAGGTTGCCGCCCACGCACAACCAGGCCGTCCGGCTTTCCGGCGTCAGCTTCGAGCGCAGCACGTGCCCGGTCATCACGCCGAACAGGCACGTCGCAATGGCCGGCGCCGTGCTGAAGATGCCCTCCGGGTCCCAGGTTTTGCCGGCGCGCCACACGTGCGTGCCGATCAGCTTGCCGTTCAGGACCAGGCTATCAATGTATTCGGAGAAGTTCCCATGCGGCTCCAGCCCGCCGGTGCCGCACCCGAGCATCGGCCCGACAATCATGAGCAGCCAATACCCGGCGAGCAACCCGCCAATCCAGTTCAGTTGCCCGCGGAGGTCAAAGTGGAGGAAGACCACCATCGCGAAGAAGTAGCAAACGCCGATGCGCTGCAAGACGCCCGGGATGCGGACGCTCGTGGCGTAGTTGTGGAACCAGGCGGCCAGGCCGTCGCGGAAAAGCGAGCCGTCCACGAGGTAGCTGAACGAATTCAGGAAGAAGCCCAGCGTGAAGATAATCACGGCGCGGCGCAGCGCGTGCAGCAGGAGCTGGCGGCGGCTCTGGCCTTGTTCGAGCCGGCGCGCGGTCGAGAGCGGAATGGCCACGCCGACGATCCACAGGAAGAACGGGAAGATCAGGTCGGTGAACGTCCAGCCGTTCCATTCGGCGTGGTCCAGCGGCTTGTACAGGGCGCTCCAGGTGCCGGGGTTGTTGACCAGGATCATCCCGGCAATCGTCGCGCCGCGGAACACGTCCAGCGACATCAGGCGCGCGGAGGTTGGGGTGTTGAGCGGGGCTGGCGCGGCGGTGTTCATCGGTTTGCGACGGCTACGCTAGGAGCGTCCGGCGCGCGAAGAAAGCAAGAAAACGGCGCGGCGGCTGTGGAGGACGCACGGTTCAGGCGTTCTCCCGGGTGCTGGACCGCATTGACACCGGAACAAAGTTGGCTAATCTCAGGCTCGCTTTTCCACTTGAAATGTGGATAGTGTGAATTGAACTGTGGCTGAAAAAGACGATTATCTGGCAGACATCCTGGTGGACCTGGGATTCGTTTCACCGGACAAGGTGGCCGAAATCCGCCGCGAGGCCGAATCCTCCGGAGTGGGCACGGTGGACCTGCTGGTGGCCAACAAGATTGTCCGCCCCGAAGATGTCACCCAGGCCAAGGCCGCCCATTTCGGCGCCGAGGTCGTCAACCTCAAGGAGATTAAAATTGCCGACGATGTCATCGCCACCATCCCGCGGCACATTGCCCGCAAGTACCGCGTCGTCCCCGTCTTCAAGCACGAGAACTCCCTGACGGTCGCCCTGGCCGATCCTTCGGACCTGGACACGATTGACAGCCTCACGCACCTGCTGCACATGGAGATCAACCTGCAGGTGGCTTCCGAGGCCGACATCGAGGGGGCCCTCGCCAAGTACTACGCCGAGCGGAGCGGCGGCGTCGCGACCGATCCCCGCTATAAGGAAGTCATCGAAGACCTCACCCGCGAGCACGTCGAGATCGAGGCGGCGGCGGCGGCAGACGGCGCGGCGGTCGAGGCCGACGCGCCGCTGATCAAGCTCGTCAATTCACTCATCACCGAGGCGTTCAAGATGCGCGCTTCGGATATTCACCTGGAACCGCTCATTAAGAAGTTCCGGCTGCGGTATCGCATTGACGGCGTGCTGCACGAGATGAAAGCCCCGCCCAAACGACTGCAAGCGGCCATCATCAGCCGCCTGAAGATCCAGTCGAACATGTCCATCTCGGAGCACCGCATTCCGCAGGACGGGCGCATCCAGACGACGGTGGGCGCCAAGCTCATTGACTTGCGCGTATCCTGCTTGCCGACCAATCACGGCGAGAGCATCGTCATGCGTATCCTGGATAAAGAAGGACTGCGCCTCGGCTTGCCGGAACTGGGCTTCTTCACGGACGACCAGCAAACCTTCGAGCGCCTGATCGGCCTGCCGGACGGCATCCTGCTGGTAACCGGCCCGACCGGCTCGGGCAAGACCACCACGCTTTACTCCTGCCTCCATTTCATCAACCGCCCCGACCGCAAGATCATCACCGTCGAGGACCCGGTCGAATATTTGCTGGCGGGCATCAACCAGGTGCAGGTCGCCGAAGCGGTTGGGCTGACGTTCTCCTCCGCCCTGCGCGCCATCCTGCGCCAGGCGCCCAATGTGATCATGATTGGGGAAATCCGCGACCTGGAGACCGCCACGATCGCCATCAATGCGTCCCTCACGGGGCACCTGGTGTTCTCGACGCTGCACACCAACGACGCCCCCAGCGCCGTCACTCGTCTCATAGACATCGGGGTCAAACCGTTCCTCGTGGCGTCCTCGACCCGCGGCCTGATGGCGCAGCGCCTGGTGCGAAAAGTCTGCAAGCAGTGCGCGGCGCCGAACCTGCCGACCGAGGTCGAACTGCGCACCCTCGGCATAGATGCCTCCAGCGTCCAGGGCTCGACTTTCCTCAAGGGCAAGGGCTGCTCCAATTGCTCCAACACCGGCTACCGCGGACGCTTTGGCATCTTCGAGATATTCGTCATTGATGACGAAGCCCGGAAGCTGATTTATGAGAAGGTGCCTTCGTCCGTCTTGCGCACGCGCGCCCGCGAGATGGGCATGCGCACTCTGCGCGAAGACGGGGTGCGCAAGGCCCAGGCCGGTTTGACCACGCCGGACGAAGTCATCCGCGCGACCGTAGGAGACGTGGATTGAACGGGAGCAGCGTAACATAAGCCTGCCGCGGCTGTCTATTCTCAGTGATATGATCCACCGTTAGTCCAATCCGTATTTCGCATGTCTTACTCGATGTCCGATCTGTTGCAGTTGGTGGTGTCTGAGGGCGCCTCCGACCTCCACATCCGCGTGGGCACCTCTCCCGTCATTCGCGTGCACGGCATTCTGCACCGCGTGGAAGGGCCCTCCCTGGCGCCGGAAGACTCCGAGGAGCTGATGCGCAGCATCACTTCCGAGGAGCACATCCAGGGCGTGCGCGAACGCGGCGGCGCCGACTACGGGTTTGCCTTCGGCGAAATGGCGCGCTTCCGCGTCAGCGTCTTCAAGGAGAAGGGCAACTTCGGCCTGGTCCTGCGGCAGATTCCCAGCAAGATGCTGACGATGGAGCAAATCGGGCTGCCGCCCTCGGCCAAGGAGCTGCTCTACAAGCCGCGCGGGCTGGTGCTCGTCACGGGCCCCACGGGCTCGGGCAAGACCACCACGCTGGCTTCGATGATCAACATCATCAACGAAGAGCGCGATGAAGCCCACATCGTGACCATCGAGGACCCGATCGAATACTACCATAAGCACAAGAAGGCCATCGTCACCCAGCGCGAGATCGGCGTGGACGTGCCCAACTTCGCCGAGGCGCTGCGCCGCGTGCTGCGCCAGGACCCCGACGTGATTCTGGTCGGCGAAATGCGCGACCTGGAGACGATTGACGCGGCCATCACGGCGGCGGAAACGGGGCACTTGGTTTTCGGCACGCTGCACACCACCGGCGCCGCCAAGACGATTGACCGCGTGGTCAACGCCTTCCCCACCAACCAGCAGGAGCAAATCCGCATTCAGCTTTCGACGGTCATGCAGGCGGTCATTTCGCAACTGCTTGTCCCGCGCATTGACAAGCCCGGGCGCGTCGCCATTTTCGAGATCATGATCAACACGCCTTCGATTGCCGCCCTCATCCGCGACAACAAGACGTTCCGCATCCAGTCCGACATTCAAACGGGCGCCAAGTATGGGATGGTGACCCTGGACAGCTTCCTGATAGACAAGTACCTGGCCGGCATGATCGCGCGCGAAGAGGTGGTGACCAAGGCGCAGGACCCGGTGACGATCCAGGCCAAGCTCCAGGAGCTCGAGCTGGCCCAGGCCGTTGGCGTGGAGAGCGCCGCCGTGACCGCCGGCAAGACCTAATCTATGGCCGACGACCTGACTAATCCACTGCTCTCGCTGGTCAAGGATCAGAACCTCATAGACGATCTCCAGTACGAGGAGGTGCTGGGCGAATTCAAACGCACCGGCAAGCCCGTCTCCCAGATTCTCCAGGACTTCGGGGTCATGGACCTGGACGCGATCCTCCAGGCCATCTCGAATCAAATGGGCGCGCCGGTGGTCACGTTGCGCGACCGCGATTTCACCCCCGAGCTGCTGGCGGTCATCCCCGCAAAAACGGTGCACATGTACCAATGCCTGCCGGTCTCCCTGCAGAATTCCACGCTGCAGGTGGCGCTGGTGGACCCGCTCAATGTCAGCCGCATTGACGAGCTGGGCTTCGTCGTCAAGAAGGACATCCAGTTGGTCATCGTTGACCCGGTGCAGGTCGAAAAGGCCATCGAGAAGTATTACCCGCAGGACACGGAAAGCGTCTCCGATATCCTGAAGGAGCTGGGCTCGGACACCGACATCGCCAAGGAAGTGGACCAGGCGGTGATCATGGACGACGCCGCCATGATGGAGAAGTTCGCCAACGAGGCGCCCATCGTCCGGTTCGTCAACCTCGTGATCTTCCAGGCTGTCCAGGACCGCGCGAGCGACATTCACTTCGAGCCCTTCGAGACCGAATTCAAGATCCGCTACCGCGTGGACGGCGCGCTGTATGAAATGTCGCCACCGCCCAAGCACCTGGCGCTCCCGGTGATTTCGCGCCTCAAGGTCATGGCGAACCTGAACATCTCCGAACGGCGCCTGCCGCAGGACGGACGCATCACCTACCAGATGGGCAACCGCAGCATTGATTTGCGCGTCTCGACGCTCCCCACGCAGTTCGGGGAATCGGTCGTGCTCCGCGTGCTGGACCGGGCGGCGGTGAACCTGGAGATCGAGTCGCTGGGTTTTCCCAAGTACCTCTACGACTACACCATCGAGTCCATTCAGCGGCCGAACGGCATCATGGTGGTGACCGGTCCGACCGGCTGCGGCAAGACGACCACCCTTTACTCCTGTCTGCGCCGGGTCAACACCATTGACTCGAAGCTGCTCACCGCGGAGGACCCCGTCGAATACGACATCGAGGGCATCATGCAGGTGGCCATTAATGAGGCGGTGGGCCTGACCTTCAGCAAGGCGCTGCGCTCCTTCCTGCGCCAGGACCCCGACGTGATCATGGTCGGCGAAATGCGCGACCTGGAGACCGCCCAGATTTCCATCCAGGCCTCCCTCACGGGGCACCTGGTCCTTAGCACGCTGCACACCAATGATGCTCCCGGCGCCGTCACCCGCCTGGTGGATATGGGCGTCGAGCCGTTCCTGATCTCATCCACGCTCGTGGCCGTCATCGGCCAGCGCCTGGTCCGCACGATCTGCAAGAATTGCCGCACGCCGTTCGAGCCGACCGAGAACCAGTTGGCGCTGCTCCACCTCTCACCGCACGATCTGGGCGACAAGGCTTTTTACTATGGCCGGGGCTGCTCGACCTGCAACGACACCGGCTACAAGGGGCGCAAAGGCATCTTTGAGCTGCTCACCATTAGCGACGCCATCCGCGCGCTCATCAACGAACGCGCCCCGACCGTCGTCATGCGCCAGAAGGCGGTCGAGATGGGGATGATCACCCTGCGGGAAGATGGCTTGCGCAGCATCTTCGAAGGTGATACTACTATTGAAGAAGTCGTGAAGTACACGTAATATGCCCAAGTATAACTACGTGGCAATGGACGCCCACGGGAAAGAGACCAAGGGCACCCTGGAGGTCTCCAGCCAGAATGAGGCGATCGGGCGGGTCAAGGAGATGGGATTGTTCCCCACCAAGATCGTCGAAACCGAGAAGGTCAAGGCCAAGGCGGACAAGAAGGGCGCGCCGGGCGCCAAGGCGGGCGGCAAAGCGGGGGGCAAGAAAAAAGGCGGCGGCGTCAACCTCAACCTCCAAATCAAGATCCCCGGCCTGAGCGGGCGGGTGAAGTCCAAAGTCCTGACCACTTTCACGCGCCAGTTGGCCACGCTGGTGGATGCCGGTTTGCCGTTGCTGCGCGGGCTGCGCGTGCTCGAAAAGCAGGAGCGGAATCCCACTCTCAAGTCCATTCTCGGCGAGCTGGCCCTGTCCATCGAAGGCGGCAGCACTTTCTCCGAGGGGCTCGCCCAGCACCCCAAAGTCTTTAACCGGCTCTTTGTCAACATGGTCAAAGCCGGCGAGCTGGGCGGCGTGCTCGAAGTCGTCCTCAACCGCCTTTCCGAGTTCATGGAGAAGGCGCAGAAGATCAAGGGCAAAGTCATCGCGGCGATGTTCTACCCCGTCGCGGTGCTGGTCGTCGCCACGGCCATTCTGATGATCCTCATGGTCAAAGTGGTGCCGGCCTTCCGCCAGGTGTTCGAGGGCATGTTGGAAGGCCGCCAGTTGCCCGCGTTTACTCGCCTGGTCCTGGGCGTCAGCGAAATGGTCAAGGACCACATCTTCTACACCGCGTGCGGCGTGGCCGTTTTCGTCGTTCTGTTCCTGCTGTTCATCAAGACCAAGTTTGGCCGTCACATCTGGGACAAGTTCAAGCTCAAGATGCCGGTCATCGGCCCGGTGATCAGCAAGGTCGCCATTTCCCGCTTCACGCGCACCCTGGGCACCCTGATCAGCAGCGGTGTTCCCATCCTGCAGGCCCTGACGATCGTCAAAGAGACCGCCGGCAACGTCATCATCAGCAACGCCGTCAGCTCCGTCCACGAGAGCGTTAAAGAGGGCGAGACCATCACCGCCCCGCTCGAAGCCTCGGGCGTCTTTCCCCCGATGGTCATCAGCATGGTGGACGTCGGCGAACAAACCGGCGCCCTGCCCGAGATGCTCCTCAAGATTGCCGACAACTACGACGATGAAGTGGATAACGCCGTGTCGGCCATGACCTCCTTGCTGGAGCCGATCATGATCGTCTTCCTCGCCGTGATCGTCGGCAGCATCGTCATCGCGATGTTCCTGCCCCTCATTGACCTGATGAACAACATCGGCGGCGACAGCAAGGGCGATAAGGATTAGCGGGATTCCTGGACGCGGCGCTCTTGCCCGGTTCCGCGACGTTTCGACAGGGCAAGGGCGTGGTGCGTGAAGTCCGAAAGCCGAGGGCCGAAGCCCGAAAGAAGGCCGAAATCCGAAGCCACGAAGCCCATCGCGGTTCTGCGAACAGAGCCCCCGAGAGCACCGTGGCCTGCCAGTCCCGTTGTGTCGAGGGATTCCGTGTTCTCCGACACGGGGAGCCGAATGCTTCGATTCTCGGATTTCGGCCTTCTTTCGGACTTCGGCCTTCGGGTTTCGGACTTGGCAGCCCAGTTCCACTGGAATGTCGCGCAACGGAAAGCCTATGGCTTATTTAGCCTGTTTTGCGGGCTGGGACTCCAGCCTTGCATTATTTTGCACTTTTTTCATTATTGCAGTTGACAGCTTGAGTCCGCTATGCGTAAATACAATGTAAATACATTGCATGGGCGTTGGATATACAATTAGGCCCTTATGGAGTTTGATTGGAATAACCCGCCCTTCAATTTGGATAGCTCTTTGACGCTGCAGGAAATCGAAGAATCGTTCGAGGACCCGTTTGCGGTGCGGTTATTGCCGGATTCCCCCCGGTTTTCGGTGCAAGCCCGGTTTTTCAACCTGGGCTCGTCGGCCGGCGGGGCGGGGATCTTCAGCGTGTATCGGACGAACGGAAAGCAGATCCGCGTCCTCTATGCCCGCCCGTTCGAGCCCGAGGAACGGTTCTTCTACCAGCGGAAACTAGACCAGGCGCTGGCGCAGTGAAGAGAAGGATGAAGGTAGAATGATGAATGATGAAGTAAGAGCAGAATGTGGGATGCAGGTGGACCACGGACGGGCCCCTCTCGGCACTGCCACCGGAGCGCGGCTGTCCCCAGCCGCAGCAGCAGCGATCACGCACCTTTGCTCTAGTGTTTCGAGACCCACTCCCTTACGCACGCGCTGCGGCTGGGGACAGCCGCGCTCCGTCCAAGTCCTGGACCACGGACGCCGCCGTCATTCATCATTCATCATTCATCATTCATCATTCCCCCGCTAACATGCGCGCAATCGCCAAATGGGAAGAAGTGCCCATCTTCGACAGCGAAGGGGCCGAGGCGGATTTCTGGGCCGAGAACCGGCCGGACCTCCGCCTGATGGAAACAGCCGTGGCCGGCACCTCCGCCGCCGCCGAGTCCGTCCTCATTACGCTGCGCATTGATCCCCGCATGTTGGGGCGGATCAAGCGGCTGGCCCGGTTGCGCTATCTTAACTACCAAAGCATGATCAAACAGTGGCTCAGTGAACGTTTGGAACAGGAGCATCGCGAACGATGAACACGCTAAGAGCAGAATGCCGAATGGCGAAGGCCGAAGGCCGAAGGAATGACGAAGCCCCAATGACGAAGGAGTTCCCGACCGGCGCTCCCCCGCGCTCTGCACTACGCACCTCCCATTCGTCATTCGTCATGGGTCCTTCGTCATTCCCCGCCGTCATTCGTCATTCCCGGCGGGGGTTCACCCTGATCGAAATGCTCATCGTCGTGGCGATCATGGCGACCCTGGCTGCGCTGACGTTTCCGATCCTGGGCGCCGTGAAGAAGACCATGATCCGGAACCGGGCGACCGGCGCCATCAAACAGCTCGAAGCGGCCATTGACGCCTACCAGGCCAAGTTCGGCCAGTACCCGCCCGATAATGGGGGCTATTACTCCACCAACCAGCTCTACTTCGAGCTCCTCGGCACGACCAACGTCCAAGTCGGTTCGACGACCAACTTCGTGACGCTCGACGGCAGCGCCACGATGGCGGCCAGCGACGTTCCGCTTGTCTTCAACAACGTCGGCGGCTTCGTCAACTGCAGCCGGGCTGGCAGCGTCGGAGACGAAGCGCCGACCGGGACGTCCTTCATCCCGAATGGCCTCAAGGCAAACCAGTTCGCAGCCGTACCCATGAACGGCAGGACCACTTGGGTGCTCGGGGCGGCGTTGGACGGCCCACTTGCAGTCCCTACTGCCGTCAATGGCCAGAAGATCAATCCTGTTTGCTATAACTCATCCAACCCGCGCTACAACACGAAGTCCTACGACTTGTGGATTGATGTGACGGTTGGGGGCAAAACCAACCGCATCTCCAACTGGAGCGATCAGCCGATCCTGGTCAGCACGCCGTACTAATGAACCCGCACCTTATGCGCACTTCCATGCATTCACGTTTCACGCTTCACGTTTCTCGCATCATGAAAACCGCACTCTCACGCCCGCACCGCCCACGCTCGGCCTTCACGCTCATCGAACTGCTCGTCGTCATCAGCATCATCGCCATTCTCGCCGCGCTGCTTCTGCCGGCCATCTCCCGGGCCAGGCTCACCGCCCAGAAAGGAAAGGCGCAATTGCAGGTCGGCCAGATCGCCAATGCCATTAACTCGTACGAGACTGACAACTCGGGCAAGTTCCCCGTATCCAGCGTCAGCAACCCCCCTGGCGCAAAGAACGACGCAATGGATGCGGCCTCCGGGGTCGCCGCGCCGATGGGGCCCGAGGACTATACCTACGGCGCCACCTTCAAAACGCCTTCCGGCCCCTATACCATTCAGACGCCCGGCGTCTCGTACCTACCCACCAATTCCGAAGTGATGGCCGTGCTGATGGATATGGAAAGCTGGCCGGCGAACCCCGGCTACACTATTGAGCACGGCCATGTCAAAAACCCGCAGCGTACCCATTATCTGAATGCCACTTCGGTCAGCGCCACCAATCAGCCCGGGGTTGGCCCGGACGGCATCTATCGCGATCCCTGGAACAATCCCTACGTCATTACGATTGACCTCAATTACGACGGCAGAGCGCGCGACGCCTTCTATCGCCTCCCGGCTGTTTCCGCCGATCCGTCCAGTGGCGCCAATCCCAAGAGCGGGCTGAACGGGCTGATCCCCACAGTCATCGGTGGGAATACAGCGAATCCAGTGTACGAGTGCAATTCTCCCGTCATGGTCTGGTCTGCCGGTCCGGACGGCATGATTGACCCCAATTCCCCCGCCAACAAAGGCGCCAACAAGGACAACATCGTGAGCTGGAAGCAATGAACACCTGGCCACAGGACTACAGGACCACGAGAACACGGGACCACGGGACCGCGGGACTGCGCGTCACGTTTCACGTTTCACGTTTCACGCGTCACCTGTCACGGGTCACCCGTCACGCTTTCACTCTCTTAGAGCTTCTGATGGTCATCGCCATCATGGGCATCATTGCGGCCATCGCGCTGCCCTCGATCAACGCCCTCAAACCCAATGCCGCCGCCGCCGCCAGCCGCCAGTTGCTCGACGCGGTCACCTACGCCCGCCAGCTCGCCCTCGGCCAGCGCACGACCGTGTATATGGTCTTTGTGCCGCCCGGGTTCTTCAACGACACCGCTTACCAGACCACCTTCTCTGCATGGAGCCCTAATGACCAGGCTGTGGCGACGAACCTGCTGGAGAAGCAACTGATCGGTTACACCTATGTGACCTTGCGCAGCGTCGGCGACCAGCCCGGCGTCAGTTACCCGCGCTACCTGACCCCTTGGCGCACATTGCCGGCGGGCGCTTACTTCGCCCCGGCGAAGTTCACGCCCCAGGGCCAGGTCCGCAGCCAGGTGCCGGTGCTCCGGGTCTATACCAACACGGCCTCCTTTACGCCGGTGCTCGCTTACACGGTCTATGCCTTCAACGTCACGAACAACATCCCCTTCCCCTCGGAGACGACCAAGAAGGCCGCCGCGGGAACGTGGGTCACGCTTCCCTATATCGCGTTCAATGGCATGGGGCAGCTTGTGTACGGCGACGGGACTCCAAACACACAGCCCGAGTACATCCCGATCACCCAAGGCAGCGCTGGCATCGCGCGCGACCCCACCACCAAGGTGGCCTTGCAGGTGGCGCCCTCGCCTCGCGACGTGCCTTCCGGCAACACCACCAACAATTTCAACCTCGTCTATATTGACCAACTGACCGGCCGCGCCCGCATCGAACACGTCAAGGTGCAATGAGAAGGGCCTTACAACCACAGATGGACGCAGATGAACACAGATAAGAAGCACTTTAAGCCCTGCCCGCCGCACGTGAGAAGCCGCTCGCGGAACACGGGCTTGGAACGTAATCACTGCGGGCGGGACTCTGGCCGGCGGAATCTGTGTCCATCTGTGTCCATCTGTGGTTCTGCCCGGCGTCACTCGTCCGGCGGCTTTACGATGGTCGAGATCGCCATCAGCCTGGCGGTCATTGGCTTCGCGCTCGTCGCCATTGTCGGCATCCTCCCCATCGGGCTGGGGATGCAGAAACAGAACCGCCAGGAGACGATCATCAACCAGGAGGCCAGCGTCTGGCTTGAGGTTATCCGCAACGGCTCGCAGGGCGTGGATGACCTCACCAACTACATCATCGGCATCACCAACACCCAGGTCCAATACCTTTTGAACGGCAAGGAGCAAAGCACTGCCACTTACGGGTATGGGCCGATTAATTCGTCGGTAAGCCCGCAATACCCGCTCAACAGTGGCTACCGGATCATCGGCCTCTTGAGCACGCCCAAGTATGTTCCCTATGCCAACAAGCCCAACAGCCCGATCATCGGTTACTACAGCAACCATGTGGTGGCTTACGTGCGCTCCCTTAGCGGCCAGGCCAGCGAGAAGTTCCCGCAGAAAAACGCCGCGGTAGAGGACCTCGCCTTCAGCTACCGCCTCATGCCCGAAGTCATTACCTACGGGACATCCTACGACCCGGTCATTTCCCCGCTGGTGCCTTTTGGCAACCCGCAGCCTCCGAACCTGCAAAGCAACCTGCATGAGCTGCGGCTGACGTTCCGCTGGCCGCTGGTGGACCCGAAAGGCAGGGCCGGTCCCAGCCAGCAGTCCTACCGGTGCATGGTCGGCGGCAGCCTCCAATGGACCAACGAATTGGGCTACCCCGCTGACATGGCGCACACGATCTATTTCTTCCAACCCCGAACGTACGCTTACACGAACTCACCTTAAGGCCGTGAAACTTTCCCTGCACACAGACTACGGACCGCAGACAAAGGACTACGGGACCACTGGACTACGGGACGACCGAATGCGGAATGCGGAACGCGGAATGCGGATTGTGATGGCCAGACGCACGCCGCAGGACGCACCTCGCATGACGTTTCACGTTTCACGTTTCACTCATCACCCGTCACCCGTCACCCGTCACTCTTCGTCCGCCTTTTCGCTGGTGGAAATCCTCGTCACCGTGGCGCTCCTCTCCTTCATCATCCTGGGGCTGTTCGCGATGTTCAATCAGACCCAGCGCGCGTTCATGACCGGCATGGGCCAGACGGACGTGTTGGAAGCCGCCCGCGCCGTTACCGATATGATGGCTCGCGAGTTTGAGCAGATCGCGCCCTCGAATACCAACGCGCCGACCTTCTACGCCCGCATCAACAACAACTTCACCCCGTTGACCCAAAACCTGCCCGGCACCGTCACCCCCGCCGCTGCGCGAACGAATTACTTGCAGGACATCTTCATTCTGACACGCCAGAACCAAAGCTGGGTCGGCATCGGCTATTGTGTGCGGCTGGCTGATCCTATGGGGATGCTTCACCCAGCCCAAATTGACTCCGCTCACGCGGGCGTCGGCAGCCTCTACCGTTTCTCGGAGACCATCCCTGTCCTTGCCCCCTATCCGGCAGGCGGTGTTAGCCCCTATGGCTATGTCTATCCGGTTCCGGGTCTGCCCACGGACCCGACCTCGCTGTGGACACACTTCACGAACCTTTGCCTTTGGGCCAACAGCCAGGTTGGTGACCCTCGCTCGTTGGGCCTCTCCAACCGCATCTGCGATGGAGTCATCAATTTGAACCTGCGCGCTTTCGCCACCAACGGATACCCGATCTACAGTGATGGCGTTCACACGAATGCCTTCTTCCTCGTCCGCACGAACGGGCCCAACTTTGGCTATGGCTTTCTCCAGCAAGCCGCCGCCCACTACACCGCGACTTATCCGGACAACCTGGACCTCCTTTACACCTGGAGCAACGCCGTGCCCGCTTACCTGGAGCTGAACCTGGGCATCCTCGAGCCGCGCACCTACGCCCGCTACGACTCGATTCCCGCGCCCGCCCCCAAGATTACTTACGTTCAGCGCGACGACATCACCAGCCACGTCCAACTCTTCCGCCAGCGCATCCCCATCCGCAACGTTGACCCCTTGGCCTACCAATGAATTTACGATTTACGATATACGATTTACGACATACGCAATCACGCGTCAGGCCGCATGCCGCACGCACGCCGCCAGAACGCTTCACCGCTTCAACGCTTCAATGCTCCCAACGTGGAGTTGCGCTCGTCATCACGCTAATCCTGCTCGCGGTCATCACCTTCATGGCGGTCACCTTCCTGGTCGTCAGCCGCAGTGAGCGAGGCTCCGTCGCCACCCAGACCGACATGACCATGGCCCGGCTGGCCGCCGACACCGCCCGCGACCGGGCGATTGCCGAAATGCTCGCCCCGATCCTGGCCGGCAACAACCCATACAACTACGGACTCCTTGTCTCGACCAATTACATCAACCCGAATGGATTTGATCCCGCCGCACCGCCTGAAGACCTTTCCAATGTTAACTACGACTATTATAATACTACGCCACCCAGCGGGCCGCTCTCGTTGAAGGATCAGCTCCAGAACCTGCAGAACCTCTTCTTCAACCCCCGCCCGCCGGTGTTCATCGTCACCAATGCCCTCCCACCCAATAATGGGCCATCGAACGAATTCCGCTTCTACGTTGACCTGAACCGCAATGGTATGTTTGACCCGACGGGGTTCTTCCCCGACACAAACAATCCGCCCTGGTCCCCACCCTGGCCGCCTATAGGGCCTACCACATGGCAGGTAGGCGACCCGCAATGGATCGGCCTCTTGCAGCACCCGGAGTATTACCATTCCCCGACTAACATCTTTACTTCCCGCTTCGCCTATCTCGTGGTGCCCATCGGCCAGGGCCTGGACATGAATATGATGCACAATTACGCCAAAGGGCCGACCCTGATTCCGGGAAACCAGACTCTTCCCTGGCCCGATGGATTCTTGCGCAACCAGGGCATCCTCCCGGCGGAACTTAACCTGGCCGGCTTCCTCGTGGACCTGAATACGAACGCCTGGCCGTATCCCGAGCGAAGCCCGGTCTCCCCGTTTAATAATTTCAGCCCCTACGCGTATTACACGAATTCCTACCCAAACAACCCCTTAGCAAGCACCGGGGCAGCGGCGGATGACGCGGCTGCTTTCGTGCGCTATCGCTATGCCGTCAGCCTCAATTCGCTGGCCAATGTCACCGGCCTGTTCGGCAACCAGGGGGCGAGCGCATTCAGCGGCAATCCCATGGACGCGTATTCGGAAGGCCCGCTAATGACCGGCACCGCGTGGCCGCCAGGGAACCTTGCCAACCCTAACTCAACGCGAGTGTCAAAGCCGTGGGCCGGTGCGGACAGCCCCAACCGGTTCTACACCCCGAGCGACTTGTTCGACCGGAACAAGTTCCCCGCAGGGAACAGCGGCAAGCCGGGGGGGGGCTATACGTTTGTTGACCGTCTCACGATGGCCGGCGCGGATACGAACAGCACTTACAATCGCTACACGTTCTACCGGCTCCTTTCGCAGCTTGGGACCGACTCCGCCCCCGAGCCTTCGGACAAGATGAACCTGAACTACTGCAACGTGGACAAGAACGGTTCTGTCATACCGAACGCGGAAACGGGCTTTACGAACTGGCTGCCGGTCCAGTTCTTCACCAATGCCGTCATCCGGTTGATGGTGGACGCGGGCTATACAGTGGGTCCGGGCTACACTGTGAGAAACACCTACAGCACTTCGAACCTGTTGGTCACGAACTTCGTTGGCGGGGTGTGGGTCACGAACCTTCAAATCCCCATCTGGCCGACCAACTACTATACACCCTCTCTCCATCGCCTCTTCCAGCTTGCTGCCAACCTCTACGACGCCACGACGAACCGGGGGACCGATCCAAGGGATCTTAGTCCCCCCAACAGCTACCCCAACACTTACCCTTACCTGCCAACTGTGTTTCGGCCCCTTTTCAATGAGCCCCCTCACCCGGCAGGACAACAAAGGCAGGTCTTCGTTAACAACTACTCGGAGTTGCCGCCTATGAACCTGGTTCCCTCAGGGAAGAACGGCAACCCGTTTACTGGTAATACCCGGCCTCATGACCTGAGCGACGCTAACGACATTACGACCTTAGGGACGGTGCAGGCTCTCGACATGGTTTACAACGTTCCGGTGGTGATCGGCGCCAAGAAGGGGCTGCCGAGCTTTGACGAACTTACCTCGGACACGCAGGTGCAGGCCGCTCGCAAGCTCATCTACCACCGCCAGAACGATGCAACCAATCAGCCCGTAAACGAGATTGACCCGGCATACTTCCTCACGGTCACCAACGTGGTCGGCCTCCAGGCCTGGAACTCCTACGCGACCAACTACACGCGACCGGTGCAATTGTATGCCTGGCCCGATACCGAGGTTCTCATCACCAACCTGGCGACCGGCAAACAATTGAACCCACCGGGGTACCCAACCCGCCAGCCTACGGCATACACGTATTACCTGCCCCCGACTCCCTGGCCGGGACGCAACAACACGTTTGCCGGCAGCTCGTTCGTAACCCCGCTCGGCCCTCTTGGCTCGCCTACGACGAACTACACTTTTTTGCCCACCAACTCGGTTTATCTCTACAACAGCCAGCAATTCGATGCCAGTGGCCTTGGCCAGCCCAACCGGACTCCCGGCAGTAGCAATAATCTATTTATTATTCCGCACTTCCAGCTTACGGTGAAAGCCCGACTCCGGTTTACGTTGGTTGATCAGCAGACCCAGCGGCTCCTGGATTATGTGAATTTGGCCGCCAACCAAACCGTGGACATTACCACCAACCTGGTGGACGGCGGCTGTGGGCCCACCTACTCTCAGGTTTATTCCAAAGGGGGCATGTGGTGCACAAACACTGATGGTAGCGATCCCCGGTCGTTCGGCATCCGCCTGCAGATTGACGCCAGCGCCAACCGACTGCCTGTCGGAACTGTTGATTGGACTAGTTCCTTGCCGGACCCAGTTGACGGGGCAGATAAGCCTAAGGCCATGGCACGGTTCAATGCCCAATTCAACTCGAACCAAGGGTTTGGAAGTACGGCAAGTAGCAGCTTTCCTCCGATGAGCCCGTTTGCCGCCCCGTACGCACCCTTCCGGAACATGCACCTGACCACACTCTGGGTGGCCAATGACCCACTCGTCCATTATACCACCGGCGACCTGCAGGATATCACCGACCTTCCCCAATCCGTGTATCTGGACGACCAAACACCAGCGCTACCCCCTACCTCTTTCGGAACGATCAACCGGCGGTACGAACCTTGGGGCAGGGCATCCCTGAGCGGGAGCGGCTCACAGACAATTTATGATTGGCGGGTCAAAGACCCGGTAGCTCAACAATATGGCAGCTCCGACTCCTGGGATCTCACGACGAATAAGTTCCCCAGCCCGGGGTGGCTGGGCCGCGTCCATCGTGGCACCCCCTGGCAAACCGTTTACCTGAAGTCCTCGCCCATTGACTACAAAAGCTGGATTACGTGGTCAGGCAACACCCTGACGGTGACCAACTTTGGCCAGCTTGCGCCGAATATGCCACAATGGTACACCGTGACGTACACCTCGTCTCCAGGTGTAACAAACGTGTACCAATGGACCTATGACAGCGCGTTCAGCCACCCGACCAATGACTGGCGGCTGCTGGACCTGTTTAGCACGGCTTTCGATGCCAACGCCACGCGTGGCCGAATGTCCATCAACCAAACCAATCTTGCCGCCTGGTCGGCGGTCCTCAGCGGGGTCATCGCCCTGACCAACGATCCCTCGGGCGGGGTGGATGCTAATGGCAACAGGGTGATGAGCCCGTGGGTCATTCCGCCTGCCGGCTCTTACAACCCCGACCCGGCGGCGTCGAACACCTGGCCGGCCATTGTGCGGATTGTTAATGCCATCAACACCGTGCGGAGTAACACGGCCAACCCTACTCTGCCGGTTTTCGCGAACCAGGTCTTCCACCGCCTGGGCGACCTTCTGTCCGTGCCGGAGTTGACGGTGGCCTCGCCGTTCCTCTCGCCCGACCCCGTCCCCCTGCCCTTCAACCCTAACGTGAACGTGCCCTATAGCGACGCAGCAATGGAGCGCATTCCGCAGCAGATCCTCGGATTGCTTAAGGCGGACTCGACGCCGCGGTTTGTCATCTACTCGTTCGGGCAGACCCTCAAGCCGGCGAACCATTCCCGTGTCACCAGCGGGCCATTCTTCGGCCTCGTCACCAACTACCAAATCACCGCGGAAGTTGCCACGCGCACCGTCGTGCGCTTCGACGGCGTCCCGCCCTACCAATTCGGCGCCGCGCCGGGCATCACCAATCTCCATCCTGTTATCGAGAGCTTTAACGTGCTGCCGCCGGACTGAGGGCGAAACGTGAAACGTGAAGCGTGAAACGTGGAACATGAAGCCTGAAGGGGAAATGGCGTCTGCATAAGGAGTAAGGCTCGCAGCCACAGATGCTTACAGACATGACTGGAGTTATCGTCCTGCGGCGCGCGTTCCCGAGCCGAGACTCGCCATGCCAGCGATGTGGACTGCGGCGGCAAGTGAAGCGCGACGCCGCTTTGGCTGGAATCGGCATAAATGCTTCAAACAGGGCCAGTTGCCGGCAGGGAAAGCGGCGTCGCGCTTCACTTGCCGCCGCAGTCCATAAGGACTTTGTCAATGGCCCTGCGGAAGTTCCTGCGCCATCGGCACTTGCGATTCCGCACTCTATTTCACCGGCACCGCACCGTATCCTCTCCGTAGCCCCTCCCGATACACACCGTAGGTTCAGTTTCAACCTACGGTGTGTATCGGGAGGGGCTACGGAGAGGATAGCCAGAGGCTTGGGACGGGCTGGTCAGTCCAAGGTGAATGGGAGTGATGGGATTGAGCGGGAAGGGGTGTTGATGCACAAGGGGGTGGTGCCGTGTCACCCCCGTATCGCTACCGTAGCGCTACCGGAGTGCTACCGTAGCACTACCGTGCAACTATGCTGGCTGCACCTGTGCGCGGCCAAAGTGGGGAACCGGATCAAGCCCAAACGCGCACAATGCGTGAGTTTCGCGCAGCCTGCGCGCGACTCACACCCTGGTGACACCCCGGCTCCACCGAAACGCCTTGAAATAGGCCAAATCCCGCATGGCACCGGGTGTGCTGATTTACCCAGCAGAGCGCGTCTGGCGATGCGCGTGACACGTGAAGCCTGAACTGGGAAACGTTCCGGGGCGCCAAGCGAAGTGATATCGCACATACCGGTGATGAGACCGCTCACATCCAAGGAACCCGTGCCGAACCACTGTCCTGGCGCTGGCCTTAGCGAACGCGGCGTCGCGCTTTGCTTGCCGCCGCAGTCCAAAAGACGCGCTGCAACCCTTGCCGTTCAGCCGAGAGCTGCGTTGCTATCCTTGCTCAGTTCTGCTTAACTTATCCAGTCGTTATGCGTCCTCGACCTTTACTCTGGCTCGTGGTGAGCGTCCTGTGCTTTGCCGGCGCGTTCTATTTCTGGCGGTTGGGTGAGCGATGGGCGGCCCGGGGGGGGCACGGTCCGCAGTCCGCAGTCCGCGGTCCCCAGTCGGCGGTCCACAGTCCGCAGTCCGGGGTTCAAGGTCAGAGGGTAGTGACGGGTCAAGGAGGCGCGCTCGCCTCGGCCGCAGCCGCCCAGGTTATTACGAACCGCATGGCGAGCATCACGAACCGGTTCGCCCTGCGCCTGACCAATACCACGGCCACGATCAGCCAGTTGCAGCGCAGCGAGAGCGCGATCCTCCTCCAAAACGCCCTGCTCGACACCACCAAAGGCGCCCCGGCCATTCCCGCTCATCTGCGGGCCCAGGGCGACCCCGGCACCTGGATCGTGCAGGCCCGCGGGCCCATCAACAACGGTTTCCGCTCTCTGCTCCAGGATGCCGGCGCCACAATCGTTTCCTATATCCCGAACAACGCCTATCTGGTCCGCGCCTCGCAGGCGGTGGCGGACCAGTTGCAGGCCGGGCCGCTGACGCAGGCGGTCCTGCCCTACGAGCCCTATTACAAGCTCACGCCGTCGCTGCTGAACTTCGCGGTTCCGCAAACGCCCCTGCCGGCCAACAACGGGCTCAATGTGCTGCTGTTCGCCGACGCCGCCGACCAGACAAGCGCGGCGCTGCAAAACCTCGGCGTCCAAATCGTGGGAAGTCCGGAGCGGACCCCGTTCGGGCCTGTGATCAGAGTAAGCGGTGCTTTTATGCTTGGGGCTCAGTCCGCCGCGGTGCAACCCGGCGCGCTGCTCTCCGCCATTGCCGGACTGCCTGGGGTCCAGGAGGTGGAATGGGCGCTGGCCCGCACCTCAGCGAACGACCTGAGCCGTGCGCGCGTCGGCATCGCCACTGATCCCTTCGCGACCACCAACTACCTGGGCCTGACCGGCACCAACGTGCTGGTGAACGTCAATGACACCGGTATTGACGCCAAGCACCCGGATTTGGCGCTTCGCGTGTTTGGCAATTCGGCCATTGCCCTCGTGGATACCAATGGCCACGGCACCCACGTGGCCGGTATTATCGCCAGCAGCGGCGGTCAATCCTCCACCGTTAGCAATGCCTCCGGCCCCTTCGGGCCCTACTCCGGCACGAATAATCAGTTCCGCGGCATGGCCCCAAACGCGTTGCTGTTCTCCGTTCCTTTCGGACAGGAGACCACGCCGTTTACGGTCGGTGAGACCCTCTACTGGCCGTCCGATGTGGTCTTACAGGAGACCCCGGCACAGACCAACTGCTTTATATCGAACAATAGCTGGAACTACACCGGTCCAGACGACTACCCAAGCTATGACCTGCATGCCGCCAGCTATGACGCGGCGGTGCGAGACGCTCTGCCGAACGTTCCAGGCTCACAGCCGCTCTTGATCGTATTCTCCGCCGGCAATGACGGTGGCGGCTCTGATGATGGCACCGGGGGCAATTCGGACACCATCCTCTCGCCCGCCACGGCCAAGAACGTGATCACGGTGGGGGCCATTGAGCAGTTCCGCAACATCACGAATATTGTGACCTTGATAAGCGACGGGAGCACCAACACGAGCCAGCCCTGGCTCGGTGAGACCGACTCCAGCAACCAGGTTGCTTCGTTCTCTGCCCGCGGCAATGTGGGTGTGGGCGTTGAAGGCAAATATGGACGCTTCAAACCGGACGTGGTCGCGCCCGGCACGTTTGTCGTCTCGACAAAGTCGCAGCAGTGGGACACCAACGCCTATTACAACCCGACCAGCGCGCTTTATTACGCCTTTCCAGACCTGGTTTTCGCTACGAACGAGCTTAGGTACCAAAGCGTGACCATCCCCGATAATGCCGTTCAGTGGAATCTTTCGGTGGGGTCCAACAGCAATTCCCCGGTCCCGTTCCCAGATCTGACGCTCTACGTGAGACAAGCGGCCCCCCCCACGACGAACGCTTACGACGCCATTGGCACCAACCAGCTTTCGCTGCCCCCTGCCGTCCCTCTAAGCCCGGTCGGGGTTGATTGGTGGTATGGCGTCGGAAATAACACCACGCAGACCGTTGCCTTCGACTTCTTCATGGACATCGTGGTGACCAACCAATTGGGGAATTACCTGGGCGTGCTGGAGGGCATGAACAACGGGCTAGGACCATACTATCGCTACGAGACCGGCACCAGCATGGCCGCAGCCGACGTTTCGGGCACATTGGCTTTGATGCAGGAGTTTTTCCAGCAGCGTTTGGGCCGCACCAACAGCCCCGCGCTCATGAAAGCGCTGCTGATCAATGGCGCCCGCACCCTTGGCGGCAGTTACGATTTCGCCACCCAGCCGACCAACAGCACTGGCCCTACTGGCAATTCCCAAGGGTGGGGTTTGATTAACTTGCCCACGACGTTGCAGCCCGGGCTGACCAACGCCAGCGGCATGACCAACTCGGTGGTGATGATTGACCAGAACCCGGCTACGGCGCTCGCCACGGGTCAGAGTCAAACCTTCCATCTCACTCTCAGCCCGGCTGCCACGACGCAGCCCCTGCGCGTCACGCTGGTGTGGACCGACCCGCCGGGCAACCCGGTTGCCAGCGTGAAGCTGGTCAACGACCTCGATCTGGTGGTTACGAGCGCCGACCCCGGCACCAACATTTTAACGTACTACGGCAATGACATCGGGCAAGGCGATGATTTCAACCAGGCGTGGCAGACGAACACAGTTCCCAACGTGGATAGCGTAAACAACGTGGAGAATGTGTATCTCAATCCTGCCGCCGGATTCAACGCCACGTTAGCCACCAACTACACCATAACGATCTATGGCCACCGAGTGAACGTCAACGCGGTCACGGCCCAGACCAACAATGTGTGCCAGGACTACGCGCTGGTGGTCTCGACCGGCGACGGCCTGATCGCTGGCGCGACGATCACATTGGTCACGAACACCTTGCAGCCCCCGGTGACGCAGCCGCTGGTCACCCCGATCACCAATACCTTTGGCGCCACGACGCCGGATTTCTCCGGGGGCATCCTGCTCAACCAGCGGGCGGGCGCCAACACCCAGCTACAGGGCACCAATACCATAATACTGACTAACGACGCGGATGGGGTCCTCACGGTAGGCATGACTAATCAGTGGCATTTCTACGTCATCACCAATAACACGGGGTTCACCAACGCCGCCTTTCTCACCTTCACTCCCCCCACGCTTTCCATTCCACGCATGGGCGTGTTCGCGGACAGTGTGGATAATGCGACCCGCCCGGAGGCGGACATTGACCTCTTCGTCGCGCCCCCCACGATGGTCTTCCCCAACTACGAGTTGACCAACCTGTGGACCAATGTGCTTGCGGCAGCCGACAAATCCCTCGGGCGCGGCGGCACGGAGATGGTGGTTTATTCCAACGCCGTAAACGGGCTGTACTATTTGGGCGTGCAATGCCAGGACCAGATGGCGGCGCAATATGCCATCATGGGCGTGTTCAGCCGGTACCCGTTTGGCACGAGCGACGCCAACGGGGACCAGTCCTTGATCGGCATTCCGACGTATGCCCCGATCCCGGACGGGAATTCTCTAAACCCCGGCTACGTGCAGGTCATAGCCATCTGTGCCCAGCCGATCACGGTGCGCCGGGTGATTGTCACCAATACCATCTCGCACCAACTGATGACCGATCTGCTGGGCGACCTGGGACATGCCGGCCAGTTTGACGTGCTCAACAATCACACGTGCGTGGCTGATCCTGCTTCGGGGAACTGTGAGACTTGCATCACTTACGTTTACGATGACAGCGATGAGAAGAATGTTGGCGCTGGCAATACAATCTGTCGTGCCCAGGTGCAACCCTCCGATGGGCCGGGGTCGCTGCACAACTTCGCGTCTCAGGACGGCGTCGGCCCCTGGATACTGACCATGACCGACAACCAGCCGGGTAACATCGGGACCAACATTGACTTGGACATTTTCCTTGAGAGGCAGCCGGACCTGACCGCGCCCGGCGGCATTACCGTCACTATCCAGCCGGGCGCCTGCCGCGAGGACTACGTTACGCTGCCGCCCAACGCGGTGAGCTTGACCGTGGAGGCTGGGATCGTCAGCGCCACTCCGCCCATCCTCTTCTCGCTAGAACTCTGCCCCTTCAATGGGGGCGGCTGCAAGACCACGGTGGTAACCAATGCGGTGGGAGGCTCGGTGACCGTTGATCTGACCGATACCCCGCCATTGCAGCCCGGCACCACCTACACGCTCCGGACCTGCAACCTCGGGGTAACCCCCATCACGCTGAACCTCAAGGCCATCATCGGCATATCCTTGAACACGCTGTTCCCCGCGATCACCCTCAACAACACCTTGCCTCAGGCGATTGCCGACGATGCCGTCACGGATTACTACATAACGAACAATTCCCATGGCATCATTTCCTCGGTTAACCTGGGACTGCTCATCAACGACCCGCGCGTCTCGGACCTCGCGATTACGCTGATCAGCCCCGATGGCACCCGCGTTCTCGTGTTCGAGAACCGCGGCGCCGGTTCCACCAACGGCCTGGGCACGTTTAACATCACGACCAACCTGGGCATGCAGGCGTTCTTTACCAACAACTTCGACGCCGCATCGGTCGGGCTTTACGCCACCGGCGCGGTGTTCCAGGGCTGGAGCGTGGTAAGCAACATGGTGGACGTCCTGGACGACTTCACCTGCCTCTGCGAGAGCAACCACATCCTGGCGCTGTTTGACGGCGCGATCTCGAACTCCCTGCCAACGACCAATGCGCTGCCGGCGACCAACTCCTACCCCTACACGCTCTCCTACAAGGTCAATCACCTGCCCTGGCTGGAGGGGATGGTGACCTGGTGGCCGCTGGACGTTGACGGCAGCGACATCTTCGGCGGCATGAACGGACTGCTGCTGGGGGACGCGACGTTCTCGACGGGGCAGAGCGTGCCGTTCTTTGACGACTTTGCCGGCCCGTTGAATCCGAACTGGCAGGCGTATTTGCCAAGCACCGGTTCCGGCGGCAGCGCGCCGGTGATCGAGAACTACGTCGGCGCGCCCGGCTACTTCTGGACTGCCATTGGCACCAACACGGTTATTCAGTTAACGAACACACTCAGCGCGCAGCAGCGGTGCGGGTGGCGGTCGGCCATTCCCTTCACCGCCCAGAGCCTCCGCTACGAGGTGCGCTTTAATACCCTGAAGCAGGGCCCCGGCCTAAGCGTTGACGGCCTCATCGAAATCTGGGTTTTCGACGCGCTTAACAACGGCCGGTATGACGTCATCTCCCTGTTCGGAGGCGACACCGGCAACACGCGCGACGTCTTTGCCACCAGCACCATTGACAACACCAACTATACGCTCCCGTACAATTACCAGACTAACACCTGGTATCACCTCGTGATAGCCGGCACCCCGGGCCAGCCCGTGCGCGCCTCGCTGTTCGACGATAACGGGAATGAACTGGTGGGACAGAACTTTGCGCACGGTCCTTCGGCGTTCAGCGACGGATTCAGGATTGGGCTGTCCCAATTCATGGCTACGCCTCCGGCCGCCTCGCCGGTAACGGTGGCGGTGGATTGGGCGAAGGTGACGACATCAATGTTCGGGGAAGTCAACCAGGCCTTTCTCGGGGACGGCGACGCGACGCGGATGGTCGTGCCGGGGTGCGAGGAACTCGACCTGGGACTGGGGCGCGGTTTCAGCATCGAAGGCTGGGTTTGGCCCGGCAACGTGGCCAACCCCGCGCCGCTGGTTGAGTGGTACAATTCCACCCCGCCTACCAATCAATCGCCTACTGGGGTCCAGTTTTGGCTGGCATTGACGAATGGGTACGGCTCGCTGGGCGCCACGATTTGGGACACGAACATGCTGCCCCACGTGATCACGACGCTCACCAACGCCCTCACCAACGGCGGGTGGCAGCACGTCGCCCTTACCTATGACACCAACAGCGGCATGGCCGCGCTGTACGTCAACGGTCTCCTCACCAACGGCCTGCCCCTGGTCACCAACAACCTGGGCCGTTTTGTCCCCCTCACCGCGGGCGATGTCTATCTCGGGTTCGACCCGGCGTATGTGCCCGCGCCGATTAACTACCCCAACTTCGCTTCAACCGCCGGGCTGAACCTGGTGGGCACCGCTGCCCAGAGCGGCACCGTGTTGCGACTTAATCCGTCAACGGCTTTCAACCAAACGGGCAACATGTGGGCGACGAACAAACAGCAGTGCGCCGCCGGCTTTGATACGAGCTTCCAGTTCAACATCAATGACCTGGTCAATGGCGGAGCTGACGGGATCGGCTTCGTGGTTCAGGACGCGGGGTTGAATTCAAGCATTTGGGGCGGGCAGAGCCCCTGGACGAACTATGTCGCTGTCTTCTTCAACACGGCGTGGAATTGGCCGGGTTGCACCGATTACACAATTTGCGATATCAGCGGCAACTCCGTGGGCATAATGACCAACAATCTGTATGCCGGCCAGGTGGACTTGAATCTATTGGGCATCAATTTGAAGGATGGGACTAATCACCAGAGCCGGGTTATTTTCGATGGTGCGAGCCTATCGGTCTGGCTGGATGGAATCCTGCTCCTTACCAACGTGGCCGTTCCTTCCATGTCGGGGGTCGTGGATGCCGCCGGCAAGGCCTGGGTTGGATTCGGCGGATACTGCGGCATATATTCGGAGAACCAGGACATCCTGAGCTGGACCTTCGGCAAGCCCCAGAGCGGCACCGCGTTGTTGGGGGGCTTGGATGAGTTTAGCCTCTATAATCGCGCCCTCTCGCCTTGCGAGGTCAATGCCATCTACCATGCCGGCAGCGGCGGCAAATATGGCACTAATGTCCTGGTCTGTCCCGTGGTCACGGCCGTTACGCTGTCGAATGCTCCGGCGGGGATTCAGACGTTCCTCTTCACCAACGGCGTGTCGTGGGTTACCAACGGCCCGCACTGGGAGACCAACACCATCTTCTTCTCCACTACCGGGACCAACCCGACGCCGTTCACCGTTCGGGGCTATAACCCTTACAGCACTAACGATCCCAGCGCTCCCGACAATCTGAACGCCGTGGTGGACGACTTCGTCCTCTCCGAACTGGTCCAACAGACCGTTGATGGACTGCTGTATTTCACGGATAACACCAACCTGGCGGCGCTGCCGATCAAGTTCGCCCCCACGCCGTTCACGGCGAGCAACTTCCCACCGGTCCTCATCTTCACCAATGACTTCTCGTACGCCACTGCGGGCGTTTACCAGGTGAACACCACCATCCAGGGTGACACGAACGGCCCGGCAATCGGGCGCCGCGATTGGACTGTCGCCGCCGGCTTCGTGAGTGTCGTCAGCAACGCCTTCCTTGACCCGGTCAAAACCAACTGGCTGGCGATGGCTACGGGCGCAGTGCAATGCCTCCTGCCCACTATTCCCGGCCACCGGTATGAGCTCACTTACAACGTCCGCGGGCCGTGCGCGGTCGGCTGGTGGAATGGGTCGGTTGACCCGCTAAGCCTGCGGGTCCTGGACCTCATCAGCGGCAACAACGGTGCGTTCCTCAATGGCGCCACCAATACAACCGCCGCCTTCGTCGGCGATACGTCTGAGGTTTTTGTCGGCCCCGGCGGTCTCTTCTTCAACGGTCAAACCGAACCTCCGCCCCCGTTGGATCCGGACATCTGGGTGCAAGATATTGACGATCCTGCCGGCCAAATCGAACTCGGGGACCCGCCGCAGCTCCAGTTCACCAATGCGTTCACCATCGAAGGTTGGATCAAGCCGGAGGTCCCGACCAACGCCGCGTATTGCGGCACCGAGGAAATCTTCTTCCGCGGTTACCCTGAGCCATTCAACTGCGGTGGCTTGGGCGACCCGTATTGGCTGGCCCTGGAACCCACGGTTGATCCTACCCTGTACAACGTGCACTTCCATATCGCTGACGCCCATTACGGCACGGCTGGCGTGGACGTGCTGACGACCAACGCCCCGGTTATGGTCGGCGGTGGGACTAACAACGGGTGGTGGCACCTCGCGGCTGTTTTCGACAAGCCTTTCACCAACTTTACGGTGGTGACCAACGGCACGAACTACATCACGTACACCACCAACCAGTTGCGTCTCTACCTCAATGGCGCCCTCATCGGCTCCAACTACACGACCATCTCGCCGTATGGAGCCCTCGACCCGTCCCTTAATCCCGGGGTGGACATCGGGGAGCGCTGCCGCTTTGACTGGACTGAGCCTTTCGCGGGTTTCATGGACGAGGTGACCGTGTATGCGCGCGCCCTCACCCCGCCGGAAATCTCCGCCATCGCCTCGGCAGGCAGCAGTGGCAAGGCTGATCTGGTCTCTGTGCCGCCGTCCCTGAGCCTCGCCAAACTGAGCGTCACGGTGGATGGGATCCAGCTCGGCGTCGGCTATGGTGATAACTCCCAGTGGACCACCCAGGCTGTGCAGTTTACCGCCCTGGATACCAATGCCGTGGTGACCATCCAGAGCCTCCTGCCCGGCACGCTTCTGGACGGCATCTCTTTGACCGAGCTGGCTTCAGACCTTTACTACCAGCCGGAAGAGTCACTTTCCACCCTGGCCGGGGAGGATGGGTTTGGCGTATGGACGCTCGAAATCTGGGACAGCCGGGTGGGGCCCGCCAACACGAATTCCGAGTTAGTGCAATGGCAGGTTGATTTGCAGCTCGCCCCGAGCAATCCGCCGCCGGTCATTACGCTCGAGCACGGCATAACCTATTCGAACTCGCTGGCCGCCCATAGCGCCCAGTACTTCATCGTACCGGTGCCCCAGTGGGCCACCAGGGCGACCAACACGCTCGAATACGGCGAGCAGGTGCATACGACGACTACGACCTTGCCCGCCACGGTCTTCTTTAACTCGACGAACTTCCCGGGGCTGGCCGACCTGGCGCTGCTCCAGGGACCGCCGTATCCCAGCACCCGCACGCTCACGACCAACGGCACGCCACAAATCACCAATGGCCAGCCGTATTACCTTCTGCTCACCAATCCCAATCCGGTCGGGCTGACCTTTGGCTTGCAGGTCGCATTCGACATCACGACCCTCGAAAACTGCCAGATGCTGGTTTCCAATGTGGTGGGAGTGGCGGGCATCCCGCGGTATTTCCAGTTCGATGTGCCTACCAACATCGCCCAGGCGGGGCTGCCGCCTCAGGCGGTGTCGTTCTGGGTCTCCAATACCGCGTGCAACCTCAAAGTTGTGCTGAGCGAGCACCTGCCGCTGCCCGACCTCGACCACTACGACTACACCAGCCAGCAGCCCTGCACGAATGACCAGATCATCATGCTGGTGACCAACACGACGCCTTTCCCCATCCAGACCAACCGCTGGTATGTCGGCGTGTTCAACACGTCCACGACCAACGTCTTCTTCTCCGCCCAGGCCTGCATGACCGCACCCTATCCGGTCATCATCCCGCTGACTAACGGCATTCCCTATATCGTTGCAACGACCAACAACCCCTTCGTTGCGCCGCCGGGACCGCCGCAATCGTTCTTCTTCGACTTCCTGCTCATACCGCAAGCGCCCGGCGTCCTGTTCGAACTCTACAACCTGTCGGGCAACGCCGATCTGGTGCTCCAGCAGTACGTGCCTCCGACCATGCCGCCCTATTTCTTCAAGAGCGACTTCGAGGGGACGGCCCCGCAGCAAATTGTGCTGCGGACCGACGCCGGACAGCCCGCCAGTGTCTATGTGCCCGATTTGCGCGGCCTCTGGTATTTGGGCATCTATAACAACGAGACGAACAACCTTACCTACACCATTCGGGCCACGCTGCCCGACAGCGATCTTCTCCTCTCGAGCGGTCAGCCGCTCAGGATGTCGCTCTCCCTGATGGCACCGCCGCACGGCGTGTTGCTCAGTTGGAACTCCGTTGTGGGTGAGCGCTACTTTGTTCAATTCACCCCCAGCATCGCTTCCCCGATCACCTGGACTAATCTCGGCTTGGTTGTCGCGAGCACCCCGCTGACGACCTTCGAGGTGCTGCCGGTGCCTCCCAACGGCGGCTTTTTCCGCGTGGTCCAGGTTTACAGCTCCCAGCCCATCCTTCATATCGAATCCGTGCCGACCAACTCCGTGCGCCTTTACTGGTCCGTGGTATATCAGGGCTATGTCCTCCAGTACAAGAACGGAATCCTTGGGCCCTGGTCCAACCTGACGACGACCCCCTTCCCGCCGTATCCCCCCTACCCGCCCGCCGTGCAGGAGGGCCTCGACTGGGCGGCATACGACAAGGCGAACAACGCCGTTCCCAAGTTCTACCGGTTGCAGTTGCAGTAATAGATCAGTAGCCAGCCGTCTGGCGCGCGCATGTTTTCCCCTTGCAATGGCAAGCAGGGGGCACGAAACTGCGCATATTATTGAGCGAGGAAATATGAGACTTCTGGCTTCAATTGTCGCGGCGGCGGCGGTCTGGACGGCCTATGGTCAGGGGACATTCGAGGCCGTCGAGGACTATGATCCCGATAATCAAACTCCGGCCCTTTGGGACGGCACGGTTGGGGCAGCGTTCGGGGTTACTAACGACATTACGGTTACTGCGCTGGGGTGTTTTGATTACCTATTGGGTCCCGGACAGGGGGCGGTCGAGGTTGGATTGTGGAACTCCACCGGCGCTTTGCTCGCCTCCAACACGATCACGGCGAGCAGCACGCTCTTCAATCAGAGCCGCTACCAGGCCGTCACGCCGGTCTTCCTCGTTCCGGGCCAGACTTACCACCTCGGGGCGTTTCCCACCAACGGAACCTGGAGTGGTCTCTACATTGAGGCTCCGTCCGTCGGGGGGTCTGTGGTAACTGCTCCCGAGATTGTATTGGGCAACTCAGCCCAAGTGGCCGGCGGGTTCGCCTCGCCGATCGAGGTGACCAACACTCCCGGCGCGTACTACCTCGCGCCCAACTTCGAATTCCAGAACAGCACGCCGGAGCCCTCCCCGGGGCTGCTGCTGACTCTGGCCGGCCTCTTGTTCTTAACCTGTAAGAAACGGCGTTCCCGCGCCCCGAATGCCGCCTGAGGCCCGCAAGAACGGTTTAAAAGCGCCGCGCATCCTCATCGTTGATGACGACCCCGGCCAGCGGAGCCTGCTGGATTCCTTCCTGAGCGGCCAGGGGTTTGAGACAGTGACTGCCATATCCGGCGAGCAGGCACTGGAACGGTTGCGCACCGGCGACTTCGGGATGATGATCTCCGATGTGCGCATGCCCGGCCTCTCCGGCCTGGAAACGCTGCGGCGCGCCCGCCAAGAGCATCCCATCCTCCCCGTCCTGCTCGTGACCGCCTACGCCGATATCCGTGAAGCCGTGAACGCCATGCGCGACGGCGCGCTCAATTACCTCGCCAAGCCGATTGACCTCGACGAACTGCTCGCCACGGTCCAGCAGGCCACGGGCCTCTCGACGGCGGCCCCTCTGAAGTTCAGCGCGGACAGGCAATTGCCCGCGCACGTCGTCGCCAAGAGCCCGCTGATGCAGTCCGTCTTCCGCGACGCTTCGCTGATTGCCGCCTCCGAGAGCCGCATCCTGATCACCGGCGAAAGCGGCGTCGGCAAGGAAGTGCTGGCGGACGTCATCCATGCCTGGAGCCCGCGCGCCGGCGGTCCGATGGTTAAAGTGAACTGCGCTGCCATCCCTGAGACGCTGCTGGAGAGCGAGTTGTTCGGCCATGAGAAGGGCGCGTTCACCGGCGCCGTGGCCCAGCGTATTGGCCGCTTCCAGCAAGCCAACGGCGGTACCATCTTCCTCGATGAAGTTGCTGACATGTCCCCTCCGCTCCAGGCGAAGCTCCTTCGCGTTACTCAGGAGGGGCGGTTCAATCGCGTTGGCTCCAACGTCGAACACCAGACCAACGCCCGCATACTCGCCGCCACCAACCGCAATCTGGACGAGGAGGTCAAGACCGGCCGTTTCCGCGAGGACCTGTTCTATCGGCTCAACGTCGTCGAGCTGAACATCCCCCCCTTGCGGGAGCGGCCCGAGGACATTCTGCCGCTGGCCGGCGCCTTCATCGCCGAATTCACCCAGGGCAAGGCCCGCTTTTCTTCCTCGGTCACCGAGTGCCTGTCGCGGTATTCCTGGCCCGGGAACGTGCGCGAGCTGCGCAACGCAATGGAGCGCGCGGCGCTGCTTTCGCTGGGCGAGCTCATCCTGCCCGAGCACCTTCCCGCCAAGCTGCGTGCGGTGGCCGAAACAGCCGCCCCGGTTGAAGCCGCCGATGCCGAGCACCTGGCCGAGATCGAACGCCAGGCCATCTTCCAGACCCTGCGCAAGCACAGCTTCAACCGCACCGAAACCGCCAAAGCCCTCGGCATCAGCCGTCGGGCGCTGATCTACAAGCTCCAGCGCTTCCGCCAGGAGGGATACAACGTGGACTCGGCGTAGGATCAGAGCATCCGCCCGGTCTCCTTGGCCAGGCGCGAGAACATCTCGGCCTGGGCCAGCAGCACCGGGTCCTCGTCCAGCTCTTTGACGGTCTGGGGCAGGCGGTGCGACCAGTTGTTCGGCGACACCGATCCCGGCGTGTTGAAACGCTCCTTCATGCCGAACACGTCCGTGATCTGGAACACCACCAGCCAGGACGGCGATTGCAGGACCTTCCGCGTGAAGGCCTCGTGCAGCTCGTCGGTGAACTCGCGGGACGGTTCCTGACCCTTCAGCCCGGCGAAGTCCATCATGCGGCGCAACTCGCGCCGGTTGTTCTCGACGTCGTTGCCCGTATCAATGTTCTGCCAGCACTGCTGCCAGGCGGCGGCCAGCGGCGGATGATCGTGTGTTGTGGGCTGAGCCAACGACAGGCGCGGGTATTTCTTCGGGTCCCAATATGAGCCGTCAGCCTCGCGGAAAAGCGTCGGGATGCGGAAGCCGGGAATGCCCAGCTTCACCAGGGTGGGCCCCACGTATTCCGGCACCACGCCCAGGTCTTCGGCCACGATCGTGGTTTCGCCGGACGCCTCCTGCACGACCCGCAGCAGCTCTTCCCCTTGCGCCTGGTTGGCGGCCTTGTGCTCGGGGCTGTCGTCAGGCCATTGTTTGAAACCGGGCAAACGCCCCCCGGCTTTGGCCGCCGCTTCCGCTTCCGTCAGCGGCAGAAACTCCGCGTTGCGGTCCGGTGTCCACGGGAAGGAGTAAATGCGGAAGAAGCCGAGCGCATGGTCAATGCGATAGAGGTGGAAGAGCTTCTGGATGTTGCCGATGCGCGTGCGCCACCAGTCGAAACCGCGGCGGCGCAGCGCGTCCCAGCGGTAATTCGGTATGCCCCAATTCTGTCCCCACTTCTCGGTGAAGGCGTCCACCTTGAACACTTTTTCCGGCGGCGCTCCCCCGCTCCATTCCAAGTCGAAGATTTCACGGTTCGCCCACACATCGGCGCTGAACCGGCCCACACCGAAGGGGATGTCGCCCATCAGATGGACCTGCTGGGCCGTGCCGTAAGCCTTGATCTCCTGCCATTGGCTGAAGGCGATCCATTGCACGTACATGAAGAAAAGCTGCTTGCGCAGCAGCTCGTTCCGGCGCCGCATCGGCAGCGACAGCAGCCAGGCGCGGGCCAGGTGCGGTGTGCGATGCTCGCGCGCCCAGCGGTCCCACGTGGGATAATGGCCATTCTCTTCCATCATCACTCGGAACAGCGCATAGCCAGCCAGCCAATCGGCGTTCTCCATCATGAACGAGCGGAACTGGAGCGCGCGCTCGGTCTCCTTGTTAAAGTGGTGCTGTAGGAAGCTGTCAAACGCCGCTTCCAGCAGCTTCCGTTTGAGCGGCCTGACGGCGGCGTAGTTGACCGGCCCGCTGCGCAATTCAGCCAACGCCTCCGGCGGCGCAAGCTTCTTAAACTGCATCGCCGACAAATCCGGCAGGTGGCTCGGCGATATGGCAATCGTGGTCGGCTCGATGGCCAGCGAGCTCAGGGCATTATAGGGACTGTTGTCGTCGCTGATCTCATTGATGGGCAGGATCTGCAGGATATTCAGGCGGTGGCGGTGGCACCAATCAATCATTTGGCGCATGCCCTCAGTGTCGCCAATGCCGAGGTCCTGCTCCGTGCGAATGGCAAATGCCGGCTCCAGAATGCCGGCCAGCGATTGCGTAGGACTCAATTTCATATATGAAGGCCTGAACCTACAACAACGCTTTAGCCCTGCCAAACATATCGCTCTCCCGCGCACGACTTTACGCAACAGCGGCGGGAAAGGCCGGCATGGCTGTTGTGGCCCGTTTCTCGATAGACTCCATTTGACAGACGGGATAACGCGGTGGATGGTAGGCTCAAGTACAGCCCTGTCATGTTGCCTGCGCTGCCAATCGTATTGCCCGTCTTTCTGTCCCGCGAGGCTTGTCGCGGCGCGCGTAGGAGCCAAACCGATATTCTCCCTGCCTGATTCCTGTTCGCCTGGCGGTATAAATCGTTGTTAGCAGAGTTTTAAGGAGTCCCTATGTGCTTGCATCCGAATGGCCGTTCCCGCCGCGCTCTCTGTTCTGCTACGCTCCTCGCCACCTTTCTCGCGGCCGGGTCCCTGTCCGCCCGGACGATTGACCTCAACGGCAACGGCATGAGCGACATCTGGGAGTTGATCTACGGGGCCAGCGGCCTGGCTCCGGACGGGGACGCTGACGGTGACGGTGCCTCGAACCTCATGGAAAGCATCGCCGGAACTAATCCATTTGATCCGACCTCGGTCCCGCGCATCTCCGGCATCAGCCAGTCGGGCACTAATTTCAGTGTCAGCATGCCCTGCGCGCTGGGCAAACAATACACCTTGCAAAGCAGCCAGGGTCTGGACCCCAGCAGCCTCTCCAACTGGGTGACTGAGACCAGCATCATAGCGCGGACCGGCACAGTAGTGTCCCTCACCGCGCCGGCCAGTGTGGCGGCCAAGTTCTTCCGCATTGCCATCGCCGACGTGGACACCGACGGCGACGGGGTGAACGATTGGGAGGAGTATAAGCTGGGCCTTGATCCGTTAAACCCCTTAAGCAACGGGCAACTGGATGGCAACGGCCAGCCGATGAATGATTACGCCTACGCCGTCGGCAAGCTCGCTTCGCAGAATGTGGTATCCATCAGCGCCACGGGCCCGACGGCCATCGAGCCCGACCCCGGGCAAAATCCTGCCAACTCTGGCCAGTACACCATCTCGCGCGGCGGCTTCCCCTTGAACACGGTGACGATCACCCTGTCCTTGGGCGGACCCGGAGCCGGATATGGAACAGAAGGCGTGGACTTCCTAGCCCTGCCGCGCTCGATCATCCTGCCGGCGGGGACGAGCTCAAAGACGATCACACTCACGCCGCACGCAAATACCAACCTGCTGGCTCCCGTGGTGGCGACGCTCAATGTTGTCCCCGGCACGGGCTACACTGTTAGCGGTTTCAGCAGCGCCAGTGTCACCATTTACCCGTCGCAGACGCCATCCGGCACGGGCCTCACGGGCTATTACTACACCAACTCCAGCTCGACTTACTCCAGCAGCGCCAACTTCAATCCGGCCGACTTCGAGTTCTCCCGTTTGGACACCAATGTGGATTTCACCTGGAGCACCACCACCCCCTTCGCCAATAAGGGCTATTTCTGCGTCCGCTGGCTGGGGCAGGTGCAGCCGCAGTATTCCGAAACCTATTACTTCGACGCATACACGGATGACGGCGTCAAGCTGTGGGTGAACGACCAGCTAATTATCGATGCCTGGACCAACAAGTCGGCCTCGGATGTGATTGGGACCATTACCTTACAGGCTGGAGTACGCTACGACCTTAAAATGGAGTATTACCAGGCGACCGGCTCGGACGTGGCGATTCTCTCGTGGTACAGCCCCAGCCAGCCCAAGCAGGTCATTCCCGCCAACTGCCTGTACCCCGCAACGACGACGCCAGCTCCTACCACCTTTATCAGCGCGCTGACGGCGGTAGGCTTCATCAACCAGCCGTTCAGCTTCACGGTGGTCGGCGCCAATTCGGCGAGCCAATACACCGCAGCGCCCTTGCCGCCAGGCTTGAGCTTTAACCCGGCCAGCGGTCTGCTCAGCGGCACGCCGACCCTGTCCGGCAACTTCGAAGTCATGCTTACGGCGAGCAATTCGATCGGCCTCGGTGCGGCGGCGCTCCAGGTCACCATCTTCGATACGGGCAGCAACGTGGTCCGCGAGGTCTGGACCAATGTGGCGGGGGTCAACGTATCCGACATCCCCGTTACCACGCCCGCCAACAGCGTTGCGGCCCTGGGAACACTGCAAGGAATCACGGACTTCGGCGACAATTATGGCGAGCGCATTCGCGGTTACCTGACTGCGCCCGCGACCGGCAATTACTACTTCTGGATTGCCGCGAGCGACTCCGCCGAGCTATGGATTTCCGACAACGCTGAGGAGGTTAACAAGGTCCGCCGTGCTTACGTCTCGCCCACCCCCAATCCCTCTCCACCGCCCGCGAACGGAACCGCCCCCCTCCAGTGGAGCTTGCAACCGAACCAGAAATCGGGGTGGCTCTCGCTGGTTGCCGGCCAGCCGTACTACATCGAGATCCTGCACAAGGCTGGCGTCGGCTCAGGCGACAACTGGGCTGTTGGGTGGCTCCAGGACCCGGCAGGCACCAACACCGTGCCCAGCGGCATTGTGCCAGGCTACGTCCTGTCTCCCTACTATTCGCCCCCGCCCTCGGTCGCGCCCGGGACCCTCTACGCCGCCGACATGCTTCCCGGCTCCGGCGTCACGAACATGCCGTACGGCTCGGCGACACTGCGACTGAGCGCGGACAATTCCCAGGCCACGCTCAACTTCTCCTTCAGCGACCTCTCCTCCACAGTCACTGGCGAGCATATTGACAACGACCCCTATTTCAGCAGTCCCAGCCTGATTCTATTTGACATCTCGGCTACGGCTTCGCAGCCCAATGGCAGTTACCTCTGGAATATCAAACCTGTCGGCGGCCTTGCGGCGTCGGACGTGATCGCGATCCTCAATCAAGGCCTGGCATATATCACCATCCTGAGCGATAACTATCCGAATGGCGAACTCATCGGGCACTTCGAGCCGGTGGCAGGCTCGAGCAGCTTCACGCCCCCGGCCCCGCCATTATCCTGGACAGACGACCACGCCGACCCCAGCGCGGCTGCGCGATTCCTCATTCAGGCGACGTTCGGCCCCAGCCCGAGCGACGTCGCCACCGTGCAGTCCATCGGCTACACCAACTGGATTCTCAACCAGTTCAGTCTGCCCGCGACGCATCACCTCCCGCTCATCCTGGCCAACCAGAACCCCGACCCGACGCTTCCCTATCCGGGCAACACGGTCTTCAACGACTGGTGGCAGATCTCGATTACTGCGCCCGACCAGTTGCGCCAGCGCATCGCTTTCGCCCTCAGCGAAATCATGGTCGTCTCTGACGTGGGCGTGCTGCAGGACAACGGACAGGCGCTGACGTCCTACTATGATACGCTGCTGGACAATGCCTTCGGCAACTTCCGAACGCTGCTTGAGGCCGTCGCCTTGACCCCGGCAATGGGCCTCTACTTGAACATGCAAGGCAACGCCAAAGGCAGTCTGATCACCGGCACACATGCCGACGAGAATTTCGCCCGGGAAGTCCAGCAGCTATTCTCTATCGGCCTCAACCGCCTCTGGCCCGACGGTTCGCTGGTCCTGGACTCGACCGGGAACCTGGTCCCTACCTACAGCCAAAACGTGATCATGGGTTTTGCCGCTGCTTTCACCGGCTGGAATTATTACCAACCCAACCAGTCCAATGGCCGCCTGCCCACGAGCTTTAGCCCCAGCGCGAACTATACCAACCCGATGGTGCTAGTGCCGACCTACCATGACTTGAATACGAAGCTGCTGCTCGACAATGTCGTCCTGCCCCAGGCCTGGGGCAGCCAGGCAGACCCGTCTAACACGAATTTCGATACCTACTGTTCCCAGGACCTGGAACAGGCACTGAATTCGATCTTCAATCACCAGAACGTGGGCCCCTTTATCTGTCGGCAACTCATCCAGCGGCTGGTGACCAGCAGCCCCAGCCCCGCCTACGTCTATCGTGTCGCGCAGACCTTTGACGACAACGGCTCCGGAGTCCGCGGAGATCTGCAGGCCGTCATCCAGGCCATCCTGCTCGATTATGAGGCCCGCAGCCCCGCCGCGCTCGCCATGACCAACTATGGCAAACAGCGCGAACCGCTGCTGCGCGTAACGGCTCCCGCACGCGCCTTCCCTGCGCCAGCTCCCCTGGCGGGAACCTACAGCGAAACCACCAACCAGACTGTTACCGTCACTACCGCCAGCCCCCATCGTCTAGGCACGTCCGGCGATACGGTATTCCTTGCATTCACGGATACGTCCGGCGAAGCCGCCCCGCCCAATCAAGGCTACAGCGTGGCTGCTACATCGCCGACTACCTTCACCTGCACTGCTCCGAACCTCATGAGCGGGACCTATTCGGAGGCCGCGAACGCCACAATTTCCAATGCCCTCAACGAAAGCTTCGTCACGACGAACGTCGTCTTTGTAACCATCAACGGCCACGCCGCTGTGATAGGCCAGCCGGTGTATCTGCAATTCGCGAGCGGCGGGGCTGCAAGTGGCCTGTACCAGGTGGTCTCCAGCACGAACGGCAATAACTTCGCCGTGCTGACCGCTGACACCACCACCCGCACAGGCGCCTGCGTAATGCCCAAACTCACCGGCGGCGGGTTCATGGTGTCGAGCAAGACGAACCTGACCTACAGCACCGCGATGCCGCACGGGCTGCTTCCCGGAGATTACGTCTATATTAACTTCAGCGCGGCGGGCAGTCCCGCCGATGGGCAGTACCAGGTGTTGGCAGTTCCCGACGTGACGCACTTCACCACGCTCGTGCCGTCCGTCAGCAACCAAACCCAGGACAACGCAATCATCTTCCCGCTCGTTGCCCCACCCCTCCCTCGCTCCGGCAATGTGACGATCCAATGGGGCACTTGGATCCTTAACGCCACCGATACTGGCGCCACTTACAGCCTGGGACAGACGCCCTTGAACTCGCCCACCGTGTTCAACTTCTTCTTCCCAAGTTACAAGTTCCCGGGGCCGTTGACGACCGCTGGCCTTACGACGCCCGAGTTCCAATTGACCTCCGATACGACCGCTTCCTGGGAGATGAACTTTCTCGAGGGCGGTGTGCTCGGCAATAGCAATAACACCAATGGCATCAGCAGCTTCAGCAATGGCGGCGGGGCCATTGCCATTGATCTGGGTTCCTGGATGACCCCCGCAAACACCTCCAATGCTGGCATTCCCGTGCTGGTGGACTCCCTCAACTCTTTATTGTGCGGTGGCCAGCTCAGCGCTTCGGCCAAGGCGCAAATCGTCAACTACGTCGCCAATACGAGCAATCTCCCTTACACGACGCCAACCTATACCCAAATGCGTGACCGCGTTCGCGCCGTCGTCCACCTCATCATCAACTCGCCCGACTTCACCATCCAGAGATAGCCTTATGGAAAGAAACCCCGCTTCCGCCTATAGCCGCCGCGAGTTCATCCGCCAGGCCGCGTGCGCGGCCGTTGGCACCGCCGCTATGACCTGCGCCATCCGCGATCTGCGTTTCATGAACGCCGCAGTCGCCCAAAGCAATATCACCGACTACAAGGCGCTGGTTTGCATCTTCCTGGCGGGCGGCAACGACTCCAACAATCTAATCGTCCCGACGATCACCTCGGAGTACAACAACTACGCGGCTATCCGCACCCCGGTGCTCGCGCTTCCCCAGAGCTCTCTGCTGCCGATCTCTCCCACGAACTTTGACGGCCACGACTATGGCCTGCACCCTTGCTGCCCTCAGCTTCAGACCCTGTTCGGCCAGGGGCGCCTGGCCATTCTCTTCAATACCGGGACGCTGGTTTACCCGATCACTCGCGCCCAGTACCAGTCCGGCTCGGTGGCCAAGCCCCCGCAGCTCTTCTCCCACGCCGATCAGGTGACCCAGTGGCAGACATCCGTGCCCGACCAACCCCCCCTCACCGGCTGGGGCGGGCGTTGCGCCGATCTCCTGAACGCGGTCGAACCCACCGCGCCGATTTCCCTTTCGGTTACCCTGGCCGGCGCCAACACCTTCGAGGTGGGCAACGTGGTGTCGCAGTATTCCGTGTCCACGTCCGGCGCCGTCAGCCTGCAAGGCGTCTCGGGCGCGCGGCTGCAGGCCCTGACCAACATCCTGGGCTTGCCCTATCCCAACCTGCAGTCCTCGGCCTACGCCGGCGTCGCTAATCACGCCATCAACACTGGCTCCCTGCTCAACACCGCAATCCTGGCGACCGCCGATCCTTCCGGCTCGCAGCAGTTCTGGACCACGCCCTTCCCAGGGTCCGGGACCTTCCAGGTAACCACGCCCACTAGCGGCACTAAGTTCAGTTCATCCCTCGGGCCGCAGCTCAAGATGATCGCCCGCCTCATCGAGGCCGGGAGCCGCGCGGCGGGCAGTCCCAGCAACGGCTTCGGTATGCTCCGCCAGATCTTCTTCTGCTCGGTCGGCGGCTATGACCTCCACAGCGGACAGACCGATGAGCCCACCGGCGGCTCCGTGCTCAACGGCGCCCATGCCAACCTGTTCGCCGAGCTGAGCCAGTGCATGAACGCCTTCCAAGCGGCCATGGACCAGATCGGCACCATGCACAGCGACCCCTACTTCGCCCAGCGCGTGACGGCCTTCACTTGCAGCGACTTCGGACGCACGTTCCCAGCCAACGGCCAGGGCAGCGACCACGGCTGGGGCAGCCATCACCTCATTATGGGCGGCGCCGTGCATGGCAACCAAACCTACGGCACCTTCCCCACCCTGACCGTCAACGGCCCGGACGACACCAGCACCGGGCGTTGGATTCCGACGACCGCCTGCGATCAATACTTCGCCACGCTGGCGACCTGGTTCGGCGTGGACAACAGCAACCTCCCTACGGTATTCCCAAACCTCGGACGCTTCTCCAGCACCAACATCGGGTTCATATGAGGTGATGGCAACATGGCGAGGCGGCTTCTCCTCTTTCTGCTCCTCTGCGCCCTGGCCGTGGGCGTCTGGCACTTCACCAGCCGCCCCGGAGGAAACGCCCCACCAGCGGTATCGCCGCTCCAAGGTGAGAGCTCTGGTATAAGTCCGTTCGCGGCCTCGTCCGGCCTTCCAGGCCCTGCTGTGGGAAGCACCGCCCTATCCGCCGCTTTTCCCACGCCGGAGTCGAGTTCCAGCCCTGCCATCAGCCCCGCCCCGCCGCCCGCGACTCCATTCCTTGTGGGCTCAGCGGACTCTCCTCCCGCCATGGACCCGGCGACCGTCTTGAGCAACATGCGCATCACCGTGAACCGCTACGGCTCCATGTTCGGCGGCAACCCGGTGGGCACCAACCCCGAGATCACCCGCGCCTTGAATGGCGACAACCCCAAACAGGTTAAGTTCATCAACGAGGAATTGGGCCTCCGCATCAATGGCAGAGGCGAGCTGGTTGATTACTGGGGCACCCCATTCTTCTTCCATCAGCTCTCCGGCACGGAGATGGAGATTCGCTCCGCCGGCCCGGACAAGGTCATGTGGACGGCGGATGACCTGGTGATAAAGTAAGGCCGGAGCGCCGGCATGTTGCCGGCATACAGCGTCCGCATGGTCTAAGCCCGGCAACAAACAAAGGGGAAACACGTGTGCGCATTCCCTGTTTGGCACGTAACCGATAGGCAGGATTTACACCTTATCTAACGGCCATTCTGGTCTGACATTGCCACCGGCACCGCCGTCTCGAATGGCTGGGGAACCGGGTTGGCTCCAGGCAGTGGCCAAGCAATAGCCTGCCAGACCAAAGGCCGCAGGTCCGACTCCAGGAGCCGAGCCGGCCATGCCCTAACCGGCCAGTACTTGGGGGCATCCCTTGATTGGGCTGTCTCCAGTGCACTCCCGAACCCTCCTATAATCGGAAAGCGGTCAAACTGGAATGGCACGACCGTGCGGATGACGCAGAGACGCAGGCTCTCTTCCAGACCGTCCAAAACAAGCTCCACTTCGCTGTGATCGGCAAGACCGCGCTGGAGTTGATCGCCGAGCGCGCCGATGCTGCCAAGCCAAATATGGGTCTCACGTCATGGAAGGGCGCGGTAGTGCGCATGGGAGACGTGACGATTGCCAAGAACTACCTCCGCGAAGGGGGAATCACCGACCCCCTAGTCCACCAGTTTGTTGAGCAGCGCGTAGCGGGTTAGTTCCACGTCGCTTTTCATGCCCATTTTCGCCAACAGGCGTGAAGGATAGGTGCCCACGGTCTTGACGCTTAACGAGAGGCAGCCGGCGATTTCCTTCAAGGGCTTTCCCTCGGCGATCATCCGCATAACCTGGAGTTTCCGACCAGGTCCCACTTCTGCTTCCAGATCTGTTCCAGCGTCTGTTGGTCGTTCTCCGCGTCGCCGAAGGCCACCTGGCCCAACGCTTCTTCCAGCGTTTCCTTGAGGCCTTTTCGAACCATGGCATGATCATCCGTGATCAGGATTCGTTTCATGGTTCGTGCTCGGCCTTTCTTTCCAATGGGATTCTCACTGTGACCGTGGTCCCTTTTCCTGGCCCTGGCCTGAACGCGACCTCGCCCCCCAGCATCGCCGCCCGTTCTTGCATTCCCAGGAGCCCCAGGGACTTCGGGTTCTCGACATCCTCCGGCCGGATCCCAATCCCGTTGTCATTGGCCTCCAGCATGAGGTTGCCGTCGTGTCGGCTTAAGCGAATGGTGAGCTCGGTGGCTTGGGCATGGCGGGCGACATTGGTCAGGATCTCCTGGAAGATGCGGAACATGGCGGTGGCCTGATCTTGAGGCAGCGCAAGAGGTTCTTTTGGGAGGCTCCAGGCACAGTGAATGCCCGTCCGGCTTTGGAATGTCTGCGCCTCCGCCTCGACCGCGGCCCCGAGACCGACGCGGTCCAGAACACCTGGCCGCAGTTCCGAAGCGAATGTTTGTATTGACCCGATGACCTCATCGGCGAGCTCTCTCGCCGATGCAACCCTGCCGCGTAACACCGCCTGGAGATCCGCCGGGCCCATGCCGGAGACCTTGCGCTCAATCGAGTACAACTCCAGCTTCAATGCCGTCAAGAGCTGTCCGAGATGATCGTGGATCTCGCGCGCGATTCGGGTGCGCTCATCTTCGAGCACCGATTGCAGACGTGAAGAGAGAGCGCGCGCTCGTTCATGCGACTGCCGCAGCCCTTGCTCCGCTCGCTTGCGCTCGGTGATGTCCTCCACGAAGCCTTCGAGAAAAGCCGCTTCGCCACCTTCGTCACGAACCGCCCTCATATAGAGGTTCGCGATGAAGATCGAGCCGTCCTTCCGGCGATACTCGACCTCATTGCAGACGAAGCTCTCGCACTGGAGAACCTCTCGCATGATTTTCTGGCGCTGCTCAGGAGAAACAAACAACTGCCGCGGAATGTCCGCCGCCGAAGCCAGTAAGTCCTCCGGCGACTCGTAGCCGAACATCCGGACACCTGCCACATTCGCGCTGAGGAGCCGGCCTTTGACCGTGGACTGGAAAATAGCAATGGGGGAGTTCTCGAAAATGCTCCTGTATTTCTTCTCCGACTGTTTCAGCGCCTCTTCGACGCGTTCGTGCTCGAGGCGCATCCGCAGAGCAGTGATGCCGAACGCGAGGTCATCGGCCAGTTCGGTCAACAACCCCACTTCAGCCGCGTCGAACGTGTCCGGCTCGGCCGCATACACCATGAGCGCGCCTAGTACATGGTCGCCGCGTTTTAGCGGCAGGGTTGCTGTGGCGGCGTAGCCGCGCTGGATGGCGGCCTGGCGCCACGGGCCGAAGGCGGGGTCGGTGAGGATGTTTCTGGCGATGACGACCTGCCCGGTGCGAATGGCGGTGCCGGTGGGGCCGCGCCCGCGATCGGTGTCGGCCCAAGTGATGTTGACGGTGTCCAGGTAGCCCGTCTCGAAGCCAGCCTGGGCAACCGGGCGCACGGACCTGGCTTCGTCCTGTTCCGCGAACCCAACCCAGACCATGCGGTAGCCGCCGACTTCAACGACCAGCCGACAAACCGCTTCGAGCAGTTCGGCCTCGTCGGAGGCGCGCACGAGAACCTGGTTGCACTCGCTGAGCATGTGCAGCGTGCGGTTGGTGCGACGTAACTCCGCCTCCGCCTGCTTGCGCTCGGTGATATCGCGGGCGATGCCGACCGTGCCCATCGTCACGCCTTCGGCGCTGCGCACCGGCGCTTTCAGGGTTTCAAGCCAGCGCACGTTGCCCTCCGCATCGGTGACCTTCTCGGTCACGCGTTTAAGCTGGCCGGATTGGATGACCGCCTGGTCGTCCGCCACCAGCCGCCCCACGTCTCTTTTGGGCCAAACCTCCGCGTCGGTTCGTCCGGGCAGCGTTTCCAGGGTGCATTTGAGAGCCTGGGCGTAGGACACGTTGGCCGTGACGTAACGGGAGTGAGTATCTTTGAGCCATACCCAATCAGGGATGTGGTCCAGCACGGCGCGGAGCCGCGACTCGCTGGCCTGGAGCGCTCCCGTGCGGAGGTTCACCAGTCGGTTCAGGGTTAGATTCCAGACCGCCAAGGCCACAATCAACAGCAGCCCCGAAACGGCAGCATAACCCACGTACCGAAGATTGGCATGGCCCCCGATGGCTGTTCCGTACCACTTCTCCTCGATCCGCGTCAAATCAGCCGGCTTGAGCGAGGCAAAGCCTCCCTCAACCTCCTTCAACAGCGCCAAGTCGCCCTTTCTGACGGCCCGGTGAAACTCGCCCACATTCACCGGGGCGGACTGCCTGAATTCATTCTGGATGCCGAGCTTGTTGAGGAAGTAATGGGCGGGAGGGGCGTCCACCACAAACACGTTTACTTTGTGTTGTTTGGCCGCCTCGATAACGGCCTGGTAATTGCTGAACAGGACCAAGGTGGTGATCCCCTTCTGCTTGAGCGAGTCCACGGTGGCGTCTCCCGCCTTGGTCGCCACCGGAAAGCCTTTGACCGACTCCAGGTCGGTGATTCCGGAAATGTCCTTTCGGAAGAAGATGGGCACTTCGATCCGGGCATACGGTTTCGAGAAGTCGAGGTAACCGGCTCGCTCATCCGTCTTGAAGATGGTGTCAATGACATCGAACTCGCCGGCCTTCATGCGCCGCTGCGCCTCGGCCCAGTCCATCCCTTGGATCTCGGCCTTGATCCCCGCCGCTTTCTCCCACAATCGCCACTCGTCAACCAGTATGCCCTGCAATTGCCCATCGTTATCGGTAAAAGCAAACGGCGGGTAGTTGTTGTCCATCACCACGCGGACGGAGCGCTGCGCGGCAGGTTGGGCGAAAGCTGGGGCAACAAGAAAGAGGATCAGGAGTACCGATTGGATGGGTCCAAATCTGCCTGCCCGGCGGCCTTCGATGCGTTTGGTTTCACGCGGATGGGTTCCTTGGCGGCCCAGAGCACACGCATCGAGCGGCGCACCCTCCCTCAGGGCCCTGATCCGCCCAGCCTGACTGCGGCCTTGCCTCCAGGGGTTCATCACGACTTACCCAGAGTTGGCCCGTTGCGACCATGCTTGCAAGCCAAAAGAGGCTTCCGGGATTGGACAATGCTTTCGTCGCCTGGAGCGTAAGGGGTGCGATTCTCCGGCGATTGGTGGTTTCTCCAATTAGTGCCCCTGCGACGATACACGATTGCAGCCCTGTCCCTCTGGGACGAATCATGCGCGGCACGATCGTTGGCTGAACAGCTCATCTGCTCCTCAAGCTGATTGGACAGAGCGTCGGATCGAGAGGCCTTGCCTGGGTGAGGTTTTGGTGGGACGCTGCCTGCATTACGTAGAGCAACCTGAACTGATCACCAAGGCGAACATGAGTGCAGATTCTCTTTCCCGGCGAAGCTTCCTCAAGCAGGCCTCACTGGCGCTGCCACTCTCGGCGGCGGTTCCGACGGCGCTGGCCGCCGCGCCGCGCTCCGAGGCCAAAGCGCCGGCCGGGAGCGGTTATTTTGGCCGGGGCACACGGCTGGCCATTTCGATGTGGGACTTTAGCTGGTTGCACGCCAGCCATCCCGGCGGCGTTTATGCGGACCTGGAACGCCGCGTCGCCGAGGCCGCCGAACGCGGCTACAACACACTGCGCGTGGATTGCTTCCCCTCGCGCATCGTGGAGCCCGAGTCGCGCTTCGAGAAGAACTGGGACCCGAGCGTGAATGTTCCTCAATGGGGGCAGCGGGCGGCCAGCTTCACTTGCAATGTCAGAAAGAAAGTCGCCGAGCTGGCCGAGTTGTGCCGCAAGCACCAGCTCTGGCTGGGGCTGGATTCATGGGACAAGCCGCACATGTTTGGCCATGATAGGGTCATTGAGGCAGCCGAGGAGGAGCGCGAGTTCACGCGGTATGGGGAGATTTGGGTCAAGGCGCTCAAGTTGATGCGCGAGGACGGCGTGCTGGAACGAGCGGTGTGGATAGCCCCAATGAACGAAGTGCCGCACTTCGCCGGCGGTCACGTGGCGGCCCTGCGCAAAGCGGGGGAAGCCACGAGACACGAAGGCGAGACGCAGTTGACCAAGGCCCAGAACGTGGATGCGATCTACCGGCGCATCAACGGCTGGATGGCGGCGCCAATCCGCGTCGAAGTGGCCCCCGAGAAGATCCTGCTTTCCTACTCCTCATTGGGCGCGGAGGACTACGGTGCGCGTCTGACCGATGATTACGATGTGGTGGACGTGCATTTCATGCCGGGAGTAATCTGTGATGCGGAAGACCGGAAGGCCTTTCCGGGAGTGCCGTTTGGTATCACGCGTTTCCCAGGGGGAAACGTGCCTGTTTTCGCCGGCCAACAACTGGCAACCGAGCCGCAGAAGTACGAGGTGGCGGCTTTTTCCCGGGCCTGGGACAGCGCCTGCCGGCGGCATTACGCGGCGATGCTTAAGCGGACACGGAATTATCATCAGACCGCGCTGGCGCATCTCACCCTTCCTTCGGGCCAGAAGCTCGCCGCGATTATCACCGAATCCTTCGGCCCGTGTGTCTGGCCGGATGATCCGGCGGTCAGTTGGGAGTGGTACAAGCGTTACAATGCCGACTCATTGCGCATCATTGCGGCCATGGATTTCAAAGGCAGCAGCCTCTCCAACTACGCTGAGCCGCTTTTCTCGCTCTGGAGGGATGTGGATTGGCATTGGACGGGCAATACCTACTTCCTCGCAGGCAAGGGCTAAACATCCGCGGCCATCCGCCCCGACGCGCTTCATGCCAATCGTTGTCTTTCGCACTTGCAACTGCTAATTCGTGTCGGATGAGACCCGGCGCGATCATTGGGTGGATTGCTTACGGCCTGCTCGCGGCCAGGCTGGCGGTCATGGCCGCGGGCGGTGTTGATTATGCGGAGAGCCGGCGGGCGGGGTTTTGGCTGCAGGACCCGGTGTTGGGCGGGCCGTCCTTCGACTCATTTGCGCATTCGGCGCAGAATCCGTTGCTGCGGGGGACGCCGCCCTTTGAATGGCCCGTAAATGGGTTCTTCTTCGCCGACCCGGTCAGCCGGAATTGGTATATTTACGTCGGCGATTACCCGGAAGGCTACGCTGCGCGGCCCAGCCGTTGCGCGCTGCTGCGCTCGGCCGATGGCGGTGGGTCGTGGACCAACCTCGGGGTGGTGTTGGAAGGGAGCGCGGAGCTGTTTGACCGCGGGGGCTCGACGCCGGATGTGAGCGTCGTGTATGCGGAGGGGCGCTACCATATGGTGTACGACTGGGTGGAGCCGGATTGGTCCGAGCTGGGCGGGCTGGGCTACGCGTGGGCGGAGAAGCCCGAGGGGCCGTTCCACCGGGCGGCCGCTCCGATCACACGCAGCCGGGAGCTGCCGCTGATGCTGGGCAAGTACCAGCGGACGTATGCCGCCACGCTGCTGCGGCGCAAGCACGATTGGATGATCCTCGCCATGATGGACAGGGCGCCTAACAGTTGGGCGCTGTTCGGCATGACAGCGCCCAGGCCGGAAGGGCCTTACGGCGAGCGCATCCTGCTGCGCAACGTTGAAGGAGAGCAGTATCATCCGCCGCTGCTGGAGTTTTATCCGGCGTTCACGCAAGGCGGGTTTGTCTATGCGCCGGCGACTTCGGTGGCGCTGAGCCGCAATTACAACGCGCTGTTCCGCGCGCCGCTCGAACGAGCCGCCGAGCCGGGGGCGTGGGCGCTGGTCCAAAACGGGTCGGTCTGGCACGCGGACGACGTGGAGAACGAGGCTTACGGATTGTGGGGGCAGACGTTCTCGGGGTGGGTGGACGGGAAGGGCCTGCTGCGGGCGGCATTCCCGAGCCGCGACAGGCGCGGCACGGGAACGATGAACGTGGCCGCCCGGCCCTGGAACCAGCCACTGCGGCAGAGCGGCTTTGTGATGTCGGGCCACCAGGGGGCGAGCCTGACGTTGCTGAGGCGCGCCTTTGCGGGCTTCCGGCTCGACGCGTCGCTGCGCTTGCGCGGCACGGCGCGCCTGCTGATAGACTACGACGGCGTGCTGGGGCCGAACGGGCCGCACTCGGACGCGACGTTGCACGCGCTGTGCTTGAGCCGCTGCGACGCGGTCGAGTTGACCGGAACCGAATGGCGGGTGGTGCGCTTCGGAGACCAGGGAGAGCGGGCGGTGGTGGCGTCAGGGGCGCGGGCCGGCGAGGAGACTCTCACCCTGGGGCTGGACCGCAGGCCCGACGGTCAAACCCGCCTCTTCGTTGATGGTCGCGCGCTCTGGATGGGCCAAATCCCCCCGCGGCGCGGGAATGCGGGCTTTCTCACCGGAATCGAAGTCGAGCCGCACAGTCATCTTGTGGTCCAGCGATACTGCATTGAAGGCCCGCCGCGGCCCGCCGTGGTGAACTACCTCTTCAGCGCAGCGATTGTGGGCGCCGGTGGGAGACAGCAGGACTGGGAGGAGTTGCGGGGGGCGCAAGGCCGCTACGGCGTGACGGCGCGCGCCAGACAGGCGGGGGCGCGGGTGAAATGGAACGTCGAGGGCCGCCAGTTCACGCTATGGAATCCGCGCGGGCCGGAGTTCGGCAAGGCACAGGTTAAGGTGGATGGGCATGTGGAGGGAACGGTTGACTTGGACGCCGGGCAGGCCATTTCTTCGGCGCCGGTATGGAAGAGCGTGCGTTTGAGGCGTGGCCCCCATGCCGTGGTACTGACCGCGACGGATGGGCGGTTGATCGTAGATTCGCTCGAAGTTACGGACTGAAGCGTACGCAGTACGGTTTTATGGGACCACGTCCCGCTTTTGCTCGATCAGGGCTTGGTCGAGCAGATGCTTCTTGCGCTGGTGCCGCACCACCAAGCGCTGGGTGAACCAGTACGAGAGAACCGAGAAGGGAGCGGAACAGACGAGCGAGCCGAACAACAGAGGCTTGCCGATGGTTAGCAGGTTGGACCAGTGGCGCAAGGCGTGGTAGTCCAGATGCGTCCGGATCAGCGGGTGCGGCAAGCGGTGAGGGTTGCTCAGAAGCCAGTAACCTACGTCGTATTCCCACCTGAAGATTACCGGCATGAAGGGTAAGAGAATATCGTGCGAGGCGCTGGCAATGACCGCCGCGAGGATGTTGCTGCGGGTGAGCCAGGCAAAGAGGATGGTCAGGGCCGTCTTCAGACCAATCAGGGGCGTGAAGCCAATATAGATCCCGATGGCGACGCCGCTGGCTATGGCTTCAGGGGTGTCCCGAATGGCCAGGAGTTTCAGCGAGTGTTCGTGCAGCCAGCGGCGTGGGTTCATTTGCGAGGGAGTTGCGCCGCCAGTTCCTGCGAGTGGATGCGACGCCGGTTGAATGCCACTGCGTCTTCATAACGCACGCCTGCGCCGCCGAAGATGTCCAGCGCTGAGCCGATGGTCAGGTCAATCCTGCCGTGCCCTAGCCGGGCCACTTCTTCCAGGTCCGACAGGGAGCTGGCGCCGCCGGCGTAAGTGGTTGGGATTGGCGACCAATCACCCAGGTTGGAAACCAGCTCCCGATCTATGCCGCGGCACAGCCCTTCAATATCAACGGCGTGAACCAGGAATTCGGCACAGGAGCCGGCCAGCTTCTGCAGGTTCTGACGGTTGACCGCGAATTTGGTGAACTTCTGCCAGCGGTCGGTTACCACAAGGCACTGGCCGCCGCGCCGCCGGCAGCTCAGGTCAAGAACGAGGCGCTGCTTGCCGATCGCGCCTGCCAGATTCGCGAGGCGGTCCCAATCCACCCGGCCCTCGCGGAACACATAGGAAGTGACAATCACATGGGATGCGCCGGCTTCCAGCCATCCGCGGGCGTTATCGAGGTTCATCCCGCCGCCGATCTGCAGGCCGCCCGGGTACGCGGCCAAGGCTGCTCGTGCCGCCGCTTCGTTGCCGGGGCCGAGCATGACGATGTGCCCGCCCGGCAGGCCGTCGCGCTTATATAGCTCGGCGTACCACCTGGCTGGGCGGTCGGAGACAAAGTTGGTCCGCAAACGTTCCGGCTTGACCCCCAGGGTGCCGCCGACGATTTGCTTCACCTTGCCTTCATGCAGATCAATACAGGGACGAAACACGCCGAATCCTAATGGCTGAAGGCTACTTTCTGGTCCAAAAGTCTATCACAAATACATCATCCAGCACGGGGCCGACGATGCCGACAAACGCCTGGTGCGCCGGGTGCTCGATATAAGCATCGCGGTCTTTCTCGGTCTTAAAGGTCAGGACGAAGCAATGGGTGAAGCCCTTGTCCCGTTTCTCTTTGCTGACATTGGTGCCCCATTCCAGGCTCACGACCTGGGGAATCTTTTGCTTAAGCTGCTCAAAGGATTGCTCCACCTTCTTAATTTCCTCCGGCGTAGCTGTGCCCTTGAACTTAAAGCAGACGACGTGCTGGAGTTTCTCGGCGGCATTGCTCGTGATGACGCCCGCTATAAGAAGAGCGCAAAGAATAGAGAATATTTTCATGCTGGGCGCAGCCTATGCCATCGTGCGCCTGGCGACAAGGACTCCCCGGCCTGTCAGCGCCTCCCTGTGCTCAAAGCTTCAGGGCGGTGGGGGTTGGCAAGGCTGCTTGAGGCTCGGGCTCCCTCTTCAGTTTGGCCATGAGCGAGGCCAGCACAACCCCGGCGATCAGCCCGGCAAGGTGGCTTTCCCAGGAAACGGCGGTTGTAGTGGGGAAAATGCCTCGAAGGATTCCTCCGTAGCCCAGGACGCAAACGACGGACAGGCAGAGCGTCCCAAATGTGCGCCGGAACCAAGCCATCGAGGCGATGTAGCCGAAGTAGCAAAAGATCAGGCCGCTGGCACCGATGTGGCTTGCGTTGCGCGCAATGACCCAGGTCAATCCGCCCCCCAGGAGTATGCCGGCAACGGTTACCACCGCGAACTCGCCCCGGCTGCGGCCGCAGATAATAGCGCCCAGTATCAGCAGCGGGAGGGTGTTGGCCGCCAGATGCCGGAACGACGCATGCAGAAAGGGAGCCCAAACAATGCCCGTTAGGCCGCTGAGGTGGCGCGGTATAATCCCATGCTGGGCCAGGCGGCCATGCCAGATCAGGCTGTCGAGCCCCAACACCAGCCAGCAGATGCCCGTCAGTACGACTATGGGTATGAATCGCCCGAGCCAGGAAGGTCGTGTTTCGTTGTTCATCAAGGTTCAAAACCGCTGTGCCCCGCTTTGTGAGCGCTGGAAGTAAGTTTAGCGCCGGCCATGGTTTGGGGAATTACAAAATGGAGGGCTGTTTTCACTCCCCTCAGGGAATCTCTGGCGGGGAGACACGCCTTGGGGATAGGATGAGACGACATGGATCGCGAACGGGGACAGGACGAGAAGAAAGCAGCCGCGCTCAACTCGGTCGGTGCCGCTGTTCTGCTCACCGTCCTGAAGCTGACCGTGGGACTGTTGAGCGGCAGCCTGGCCATCCTCGCGGAAGCCGCCCACTCCGGTTTGGACCTGGCGGCGACGATTGTCACCAGCCTGGCCGTGCGGGTCGCCAGCAAGCCCGCGGATCAAGGGCACCCGTATGGCCACGGGAAGGTCGAGAACTTGTCCGCGCTAGTGGAAGCCCTATTGCTCCTGGGGACGTGCGGCTGGATCATCTCTGAATCCATCCAACGCCTTACTTCCAAGCACGTTCAGGTGGACGCGTCGTTCTGGGCGTTCGCGGTGATGGCTATCTCGATCGCGGTGGATGTCTCGCGCTCACGCATGCTGGCCCGGGTGGCGGCCAAGCACCGCAGCCAGGCGCTCGAAGCGGACGCCTTGCATTTCAGCACGGATGTCTGGAGTTCCGCGGTGGTCATAATCGGCCTGGCGGGGATCAAGCTGGCCCAGTGGTATCCAGGATTGGGTTTTCTGCGCCAGGCGGACGCGGTGGCAGCGCTCGTAGTAGCGGCGATAGTGGTGGTCGTCAGCACCCGCCTGGGATTTCGGACCGTCGAGGCGCTGCTGGACGCCTCGCCTGCGGGCGCCGCAGAGAGGATCAAAGCCAGGGTGGAGGAGGTGGATAATGTGCTGGATTGCCATGCCGTCCGGGTGCGGCACTCAGGCCCGCACCACTTTGTTGATCTGCACATCACGCTGGACGGGGACCTGCCGCTCAAGGCGGCGCACGCGCTGACGGAGGAAGTCGAGCGGGTGGTCAACGAGATTCTTCCCGAGGCGGACGTAACGGTTCATCCCGAACCCAGCCCGGGAGGCCCAACCAGCCCGTCCGCCCCGTAGCGGCGCTTCAGAAGTCCACTAACAGTTGGTCGGAGAGGAGATCAACCCAGTCCACTGCGACGGGCTCGGTCATTTCATAGGAACGCGAGAAGTCTTCCTCGAACAGATCGCGCTTGAGGCGGGCAGCGAAACGGGGGTCAGAGCTGGCGACGTTGTGTTCCTGGCAGAGGCGCAGGCTGAGGTGATTGAGGTTCGCCGATCCCACGCAGGCCCAGTCGTCCGCCAGCAGCGCCTTGACGTGGGTCATGCCAGGATAGAAATAGACCCGCACGCCGTGCTGGAGGAGGTAGTTTGCATTGACCATGTTACTGCGCCCGCCGGCTTTGAAATCGTTCACCCGGGGCAGGATGATACGGACGTCCACGCCGCGATTTCGCGCCCGCACCAGGCCGTTCAGCACGCCCTTGTCGAAGAGGTAGGGGTTCTCGACATAGATATAGCTCCTGGATTTGCGGATGGCTCCGATTACGGCAGCACTGAAAGGCTTCCAGGCGGTTTTTGTGGGAAGCAGGCGCACTTTTACCCAGGGATTTGGCACGGGGGCAGGCTTAGCCTCTTGAGGCCCCTTGGCCAACTCGGCCACATAGGCAAGGTCACCCAGCGCGCCCGCATGAGCCCAATCCCGGCTGAATTCCTCTTCCAGGGAGGCGACAACCGGCCCTTGCAACTCAACCATCAGATCGTGCCATTCGTATCGGTATTCGCGGCCCACGTTCATGCCCCCCAGCCATGCATGGGTGCCGTCCACCAGGAAGAGCTTCGAATGCTCGGACGACAGCCAGGGATTGAGGAAAGGCCGCACGCGCACGTGGGAATGGTCCCTTAGGTATGAGGAAATCGAGCTGGGATAGACAAAGTCCTCCGGCAGCGGCGTGCCGGGGGGAACCAGCCCGGCGCCGATGCTGCCCAGCCGGTCCATGATGACCTCGACCTCGATTTGCCCGGAGCGCTGCTTCAACTGGTCGGCCACTCCGACAGCCACGTCGTCGCGGTCGAAGATGTAAAGGTCCAAGTGGACGTGGTTGGTCGCTTGAGCAATGGCCTGCCGCAAGCGAGGGAAGAATTGCTCTCCGTCGAGCAGCAGATCGAGTGAACCCTCCTCTTGCCGCGTGCCGGTATTGCGGTCCAGCCAGGCCTCCCACTCGACGAGGTCCATTCCGTGGCACTGAGCGAGTTGAGGGAAATCGTTTCCAGGTCCGGGGAAAGGGAGGCGCATGAGCCTGACCAGGGTCTGGAACATCAAGTCGCCCAGCCTGGCCAAGCTCGAGACGGGGTTCTTCAGCAATGCCTCTCCATGCGCCTGCAGGATCAGCGCGCTAAGACCCTGGGCCGTGGTGGACAGCGTCACCGCGCGTTCCGTGGTATCGTACACGGCGGCGGGTGTGAGCCACACACACTCACGCTGGCGGCGGTCGAGCAGGAGCGGTTGGGGGAAGCGTCTGCCGTGCGGCGCCATGAGGATAAACAGCGATTCTCCGGGATGTTCTCGCGCCAAGTCGGTCTCGACATGCCGCGCCAGAATGCCGAGTGTCTCCTCGATAGAGAATCGGCTGTCAAGGATCACCTCTTTGGGCCGCTCGCCGATGGGCACAGACGAAGCGGCACCGTACGCGTCGCGATACAGAAAGCGGTCGGCCAGGAATCCCTGGTAATAAATCCCGTGGCCCGGAGTGGCCGGAGCCAGCTCGGCGGTCAAGTTGGTCGCCAACCGGTTCCACTCGGCACCGGCAATGACCGTCGCCTCCCGCCAGCGGCGTTCGCCATCGGGTATGCGCGGGAGCTTCTGGTTCCAGCGGAGGACAGCGGAGTTGATGCGGTAACCCGAACTGGGGATGCGGTGCCTCGTCCAATGGGCGCCGAACTCAATGACGTTGGTGTCGCTCTCGAAATAGAAGCGGACCTGGTCGCCTTTAAGGAAGACCCGCGGGACGGGAGCGTTGGACGCGGTGATGGCACGCCATTCATCCAGGGAAGCCTGCTTGGGGACGTTGGCCCCGTGGCCGATGCTGGCGCTGCCTGCCAGGACCAGCAGACACGCGGCGAGCGCTATTGCGCGAGAAGGTCTGGGAACCGTTCCCATGCCTCGATCATCAGGCATTGAGTTCCCAACCTCTTCGGTAATCGCGCGTCAGGTATTTGTTCGCGTCCGGGAGATTGCGGATGCTCATCGCCTGCGGGTCCCAGACCAGGCGCTTTCCACCTAGCCGCAGGGAAATGGCCCCGAGGTTGAAAGCCTCTGAAATCGGCCCAGCCAGAAGGAAGTTGCCGTCCGTCGGCTCGCCGCCCTTGAAAGCTTTAACCCAGCCGGCATTCCTGGCCGCCTCAGCCTGGGCACGATCGCGGGCATCTTTCGCGGGCGCGCCTTTGTCTCCCCAGTATTCGCGGGATTTCCGCTCGGGTATAATCTGCGGGTCCTCGCAGCGGAAGCCGGCGAGAATCTTACCCTTATCGCCGACGAACATCATGCCTTCGGCGGGCAGTTGCCGGTCATCCTCCTCCAATTCCTCAGGCGTGGGAGGCTTCATGCCGCCGTCATACCAGAACAAGTCCAATGCCGGCCGGGCGAACTTGAAGCGGATGGTGCAGGCGGCGGGGAAAGAATAGTCGTTCGCGACTCGGCCGCTCACATGATCGTTGATGGAACAGACATGGCTAGGAGTGGATTCGACAGCGATTGGCGCATCCAGGTTCAACTCCCGGAAGACTCGCCAGAGGCTGTAGTGCCCCATGTCGGCCAAAGACCCGCCGCCGAACTCGTACCATCCGCGGAAGACGGCGTGGGTGTAGTGCGGATGGTAGGGCCGCGGAAGCGATGGACCGAGCCATAGGTCCCAATTAAAGTCCTGCGGGACCGGCGGTTGCTCGGTGGGAATTGTTGCATATTGGGGCCACACTGGACGGTTTGACCAGTTGTGCACCTCGCGCAGGTTGCCGATCGCGCCGTCCTTGATCCATTTTACCGCCACGGCGACTTGCTCGCCGAAAATCGAAGGGATGAAATGCGTTGCCACCTTGGTTCGGCGAGCAGTTTCGATTACCAGCCTGGCTTCCTGGAGACGGTTGGCGATGGGCTTGTGCATTAACACATGCTTGCCCCTCTGCATCGCCGCCACGGCGATCGTCGCATGCAGGTGATCCGGGGTCATGATCTTCACCGCATCCAGGTCCTTCTCCTTGTCGAGCAACTCGCGGAAGTCCACGTAGGAGCGGCAGCCCTTGAATTGGCCGGAATCACTCTTCCTGGCGTAGTAAACCTCCACCATCTCACGGGCGACCTCGCGGCCGCCGGGAATGCCCGCGCCTTGCCGCCAGTCGGGTTTTTCCAGACAGGCGGCGAGGCTGCTCCTCAGACCGTCTTTCGACCAGTCCACATAGTCGCGGCTGTCTTTGTTGGGGTCACAAACGGCGACGACTTGCACCTGTGGCACGGGGAGCAAATCCAGCATCTCCCTCAAGCCCTGGGTGCCGCAGCCAATGAGCGCTATGGTGACACGCTCGCTCGGAGCAACCTGGTTCGGGCCGCCCAGCACCTGACGGGGCACGATGGTGAAGGCGGCAGTAGAAGCAGCGGTGTAACCCAGGAACTTTCGGCGATTCATGCCGGGTGCCTTACCCTGTTCAGTCAGCCGCTGTCAACCCCTTAACGTGATGGCGCCTCCTTGAGGTCGCGTAAGCTTCCGGCTTTTGGCCGTCCCGCCAACCTTGCAGGCTGCCGGGGCCGGAAGCTTTGGCTGGAGAGGCTGCCTCATTTGGCCGCAAAAGGCCAAAAAAGGCAGTGGCGCGGGCGCCCGGCGGTGTTGAATAGTAGGGGCATGACAGCCAGGAACCGAAGCAAGATATTTGAGACGGCACAAGCAAGCCTCCAAGAAGGCCGCCTGGAAGGAATCATGGACGCCCCTAAGAGCGGGCGCTGGGGCAAGTGGGAGTATTATATGCAGGGTGGAAAACAGCGCTGCCGGAGGCATGGAGAGCGCAAGAAATCGCGCACGCCCGCCCAGGGGCAGGCGCGGGATGCTTTCGGGGAGCCCGCGCAGGCCTGGGGGAAGAGGCTGACGCAGGAGCAGCGGGACGCGTGGAACGCGGTGGCGAAGCAGGAGTGGAGCAAGCCGCGCCTGAACCAAGCGGGACCCTTGCATGGGGAACAGGTTTTCACGGGACGGAGCAGCGTGCTGCTGAAAGTGGGCAAGGAGCCTTTGCTGTGGCCAAGGCCGCGGCCCGTATTCAAGCCGAACCCGGTTGTGGGACTGAGCGTGAGAAGTGAACGGCAACCAATAGCATGGCTGATGCCATCTATCTGAATTGGCACGGGAGCAGCTTCTTGGAGTCCGCCGCCTTGCAACAGAGGCAGGTGCGCCCTCTCATGTATTCATCTGAACGCCCCAAGCCACGGGCCACCCACATCCAGGCCTGTCCAGGTCAACCTCGGAAACTCCAGTGCGGGCTGTTTCACCGTGGAGTTGCCTGCCAACCGAGTTAGAGGCGCGACCACATCCGGCTATGTCGTTACCCAGCAAGCATGAGTTGGCGGCGTAAGTCAAATTGGATGAGATGTTGCGCTGTTGGCGTGCTTGCCCGTCGGCGGCAGCGCCCATGTCTTGACTACCACCGATGCGCGGGTCTTCGTCACCAGCAACGACTGGAGCGTGACAAAGCACTTGCTCACGACCACGCTGCCTCCGACGGCTCAGGACGAGAACGAGCACGAGCATGAAGAGGCTTCAGGCCTCTGGCGACTCGTCCTCCCACTCGGGATAGACCTCGGGATTGAGTTGGCCGCGGCGGATCAATTCCTGCAGGTCGCGGATGATGGTGCGGCGGGCCACGCGGAATTCGCGGGCCAGGGCCGAGATGTTGGGGCGTTGGCGCGATTTGCCCACCATCTGGAGGATGTGGTTCTGGCGGCTGAGGCGGTCGGTCGAGCGGCTGAACAGATCCAGCGCGTCAACGCGGTGTGATCGCTCAAGGGCCTCGAATTGCCGCACCGTCTCTCGTTCGCCACATTCCTTGAGGGCGGTTTCAACGGTGCTTCGGAGCGTGCGGATATCCACCGGCTTGGTGAGGCAATAGTGGGCGCGGCGCGGGCCCTGGAGGGCCGCCATCTGCTGGTGCACCTCCAGCGCGCCGGACACGATGATGATGGGAACAAACGGCACCAATTCCTTGAACTCCGGCAGGAAATCCAGCCCGAGTTCTCCCTCCGAGAGCACGTGGTCGAGGACCAGAAGGTCGGGCCTTTCGCGGGCAATTTGGGCCAGGGCTTCGGTGCCGTTGCTCACGCGGGTCAATTGGTATTTGGACAGGGTGTCCTCGTAGATCTCGTACTGGAGGTCGTCGTCTTCGATGATCAGGATTTTGGGAGGGTTCATAGTTCCAGTTTCTGCTGCTCGGCGGACGAGTCTTTCACCGGGAGGATGAGGGTAAAAACGCTGCCCTGGTCCACCACGGAACCCACGGCCAGGCCCGCTCCCATCCTTTTGGCGAGCTCATAGACCATGGACAGGCCCAAACCCGTCCCGCGCCGCACGGAGAGGGCCTTGGTGGTGAAGAAAGGCTCAAATATGCGTGTCATATTCTCCGGCGGAATGCCGCAGCCGAAATCTCTTACCGACACGGAAATGTACGAGGGAGCCGCCTCCGGGACCAGCACCGGATCCGGAGGCAGGGTGCTAAGTAAGTGCGTGGCAAGTACGATGCGCTTCTGTTTGCCCATGGATTCGGCGGCGTTGAGCACGAAATTGAGCACGATCTGCTGGATGAAGTCCTTCGAGCAGGTCAGCGCAGGGAGCTGGGGCGCACGCTCGAAGCTGATCTGGGCCTCGCGCAGGAACCGGTCGCCCAACAGCTTCAGCGTCTCCGCTACAACCTCGTTAACATCGCACGGGCCGGGTTGCTGGCCGGAATCGCTGCTGAATCCGAGCATGGCTTTGACGATGCCGGCCCCCTGGTCCACGACGGTCTTGATGCGGTCAATGCGGGTAGCGATCTTTTGAGGATTATCCACGTTCTCCTCGATAATCTGCGCCGAGCCCTTGACGATAGACAGGATGTTGTTGAAATCGTGGGCGATGCCGGCGGCGAGCGTTCCCAGGGCGTTCATCTTCTGGCTGTGCGCCAAAGCGCGGTTGGCAATTTCCAACTCGCGCGTGCGATCGGCAACCTTCTTCTCCACTTCCGTGTAACTCAGCACCAGTTGGCGGTGGCGGTTGAACGCCAGCCAGGCGAAAAAGAGCGCCAGCGCCAAGCCCGCGAGCATGATCAGCACCAGGCGCGACTCCTTGTACCAGGGCAAAATCACGGCGAACTCCAGACGGGCCGGATTGGGATCCACATTGCCGTTGCGGTCCATTGCGCGCACATCGAAGTAATGCTTGCCTGACGGCAGGTCAATGAAGGCGATGTTATTGGCTGGTTCGTAGAGCGACCAGTCTCCTCCGTCCAACCGGTGGGAGTAAAGCAGCCGCTGATGGCGGGTGTAGTTCCATTTGTCCAGGCCTCCAAACGCTAGCGTAATAGTGCCTCCCTCAGGGACATTGGTCTCCTTGGCCGTCAGCTCATGAATAAACGTCCTGGGCGGGTCGGTATCGGCTTCGGGATGGTAAAGGCTCAGGCCGTGCGTGGTTCCCGCCCATACGCGTCCGCGCGCGTCTTCGCACACCTCACGAACCGCGGTAGCGGGCAATCCCTCCTCTCGGGCGTTCTCGACCCAGGCACCCTGCGAGAAGTGAAGCAAACCGCCGTTGGACGCGATCCAGAGGCTGCCGTCCCGGGCCCGCAGCAGGTCATTGATACGATCGAACCCACTGCGCACGACGATCCAGTTCTTGCCGTCAAACTCCCAGATCCTCTCGCGAGTAGCGCACCAGATCCTGCCTTCCACCGGTTCGGCGAACCACAATGCGCCCTGCGGAGTGCTTTGGTCCTTGGCGATGAACGTTCGCCATTTCCCGTCGTGATAGCAGGCGGTGCCACCCTCGCTGCTCAGCCAGGTATCGCCGTTTTGGGCGCTAAACAAAGTGTTGAGGCTGGCGCCTGGAAACGGGGCCGGCGGGGGCTCCAGAAAGGGCGTGAATCTGAGGCCGTCGTACGTTTCCAGAAGATAGGATTGTTCCGCGCCGCCGGGGTTGAAACGCCGCACGACAAGGCTCCCATCCCGGAGCATTCCCAGGCATTTGAGCCGGTGGCCAGCATTTGTTCCCGCCAACGGGCTGAACCTGCCGTCCGGGGTGTGAAAAGTGAACACTTGATCTTCCGTTTCCAGAACCAACCGCCCATTCTTCAGTGGGAACAGAGCCTGGACCGCCTGCCCGTCGCTTCCGAGTTGGGCGGGCAAGGGGTATTCCTGGTGCTGTTCTTCCAGCAGAGAATGCAACGCGTTGCCGGCGATGAACCAAACCCGGCCGCCCTCATCCGGCGTGAGGCAGGAGACGAGGGAACCGACCTGCCGCACCGCGACGGGCGTTCGCCACGTGAGCGGCGCGAAACGAAGCAGACCGTCTGAGGTCGCTATCCAGAACACCCCGCCCGGCTCGACGGCTACATCGAAGTACTGGCGGGCCGAGATGTCCTCGTTCTCGATCGTCTCGCGCCGCCCCCCGCTCCACGTTTCCAGGGAATCAATAGTTGAAGCCCAGTAGGTCTTATCCGCGCCGCGCCAGGCCTGCCGGATCTTCTCTGTCCCCGCCGCCTCGGTTGTCCACTGCTCGCCGTCAAAGTGCGCCAGCACTTTCTGGCGGCCCGTTGAGGCCTCCGCCACCATGGTCACGCCGCCGTCGTCCCCCTCATGCGGCTCCTGGAGGTTCCGGATTCGCACCGTCTCCGGCGGCAGGTATTCCTGCCAGGGAGTGTCGGCCTTCAGGGTCCGGAGGGGGCTGGGCACTTTTGCCAGCCCGCCGCCGCCGGTGATCCACAGGCCGCCATCGCGGGCTGGCGCCATGCTGTGAAACTTCTCGAGCCCCGTTTGGCCCGCCAGGCGGATCAGGCGCGCGCCCGGTTTCTCGGTGCCCTGTGAGTCAAACCCCAGCAAACGGTCGGGCAAGAGCAGGAGCACCAGCCCCTGCCTGACCGGGCACAGCGGCACGGGGTCAATCACCCGTGGGAGCCCGCTGCGGAATTCGGCGGCAACTTCGGGCATCGGGTGCACCACCCAGGCACCGTCCTGGAACTCCAGGAGGCCCTCCCGCGAAACCGTCCAGAGCTGGCCGGCCGGGCTTCCGTAGATCCGGCTGTTGCCCTCGCCGGGCGAAGGCAGGATGTTTATAGCGTAGCCGCTTAATTCGCTGACTCCTGCCAAGCCGGCGTGCCTGACGAGCACCTTCCCTTGCGGCACCACCGTGACCGACATGCAGGCGGACTCGGCCAACCCGTCCCCGAGCTTGAAGATACGGACGTTCATGCCGTTCTGGCCCTGGGTCGAACGGGGTCCCGCCAACAACAGGAAGAATGCCCCGAACAGAGGGAATGCTCGCTTGGGCGTCATGGGACTAAGCCCAGCGCGTTTGCCGCAATTACGTTCGAGCGGCTCGGTCTTCATCTGGTTTGCGGCCCGATTATCCCCGGCCTTGACTGGCCGCGCAATAGAAACCCGGGGGGTGTGCGGTCAAACGCACTGGAACTGGGGGTGCTCCTGCAACCTTCCCCACGTGGCCGGGGAAAGGCGGGCCTGGCGATACACCGGCTCCCACAAAGGTTCGGCGCTGGTCGAACGCTGCGCCCGCTGGAGCCATCGGCGGTCGAGGGGTTCGGTGATCAGTTCAGGGGTGTTCGCGGCGATAGTGGTCTCCTCTTTCTCGCCGGTCGCGTGGCCGACGCCCACATGAAACCCTGCCAGCAATAGCGTGACCCGCAGCATGGTGCTGCGTGAGTAGGTCGGCAGCGAACAGCGCCGCTTCGGATCGAGCAGGCGAAAGAGGTTGGAGAAGAGCGGCTGCGTCCACATGGCGGGATTCGTCGCAGGCGAGAAAGCGTCGAACATGATCACGTGCGGCTTCGCGAGCTGCTGCGTGGCAGGCTGGGCCAGCAGCGTGGGGAAATCGGCAACGTGGACGTCCCATTTCACGCTTTGTGCCCCGTCCCGGAAGGCGCAGTGGCCGTCACGCAGCAGGCGCTCCAGGGAAGCCTCGTATCCGCCCAGGTAGCCGAGGGCCTCGGTGTGCTTTAGGGCGAAGGCGAGCGGTTCCAGTGTGTGGTCAAAGCTCAGCAGATGGATCGAGCACGAGATGCCCCGCGAGGCGCGCAAGGCAGTGAGGGCGTTGGCAGCCGCGCCGAGGCCAACATCCCATAGCACGAACTCGCCTGAGTGATGCTGGATGCGCTCGGCCAGGCGCAGTTGCCGGACATACAGGGCCTCGGCTTCGGCGACGGGGCCGACCACGGGATGGAAGGTCTCGTGGTAGGCGAGGGAATGGACGCTGTGCGCGCCGTTGGCGAGCTTGACGATCCGGTATCCGGTGGCGGAATCCACGAGGCGAATCTCAGGCACGGCAGCGAGCAGGCCAAGCTTTAAAGCGCGGCCTGCCGAGCGTAGTAGCCTCGACTAGCCTGGATTTCCACGGAACAGAGTTCACCTAAGGTTTCTGGGTGTTAGGCGGTCCACTATAGGTAGTCAGGCGCAAGGGCAGGCCATTCCACCAAGGGACGGGAACGGGCTTTTCCACAAGGTC